>MDSY01114144.1_pt1 | contig 15599 bp, 8 predicted proteins | sample 811131 | NCBI WGS metagenome assembly MDSY01 (sample SAMN05326643, study PRJNA326480) | marine metagenome | isolation source: seawater | place: Atlantic Ocean: South West | collected 2010
ACATTAGCAGGATGTCATGATTTTATAGCTAAACTACAAGGTGGGTATAATTACCAATTAATTGAAAATGGAATGAATTTATCTGGCGGACAAAGACAATCTATAGTTTTAGCGAGAGCTTTAGTAAGAAAACCAAAAATATTAGTACTTGATGAACCTACAAGCTCAATGGATCAAGAAACAGAACAAATAGTCACAAAAAATATCTTTAATTTACCCTATAACCCAACAATAATAATTTCTACACATCGTCTACAAAATTTAATAAATACAGATAAGGTTGCTGTTATTGTTAATGGGCAAATAGCAAGATTTGGCGCTACCAGTGAAGTCATTCAACAACAAAATAGTGAGAAAATATAATGAAAAATCTGTTAGATATATTAGCTTCATTTAAATCACTATTTAGTAAAGAAAACTTTGAAGCAATAATAGATTCTCTAGCTATAACTAATTACAATGAACACAAAGGTTCTTATATTGTTTTTTGGACTATAGCAACTTTCTCAATAGCATTTTTTATCTGGTCAAGTTTTGCAAAAGTAGATCAGGTAGTGCGCGCATCCGGAACTGTCGTTCCGATATCGAAAGTCCACACAATTCAGAGTAGAGGGCCTGGTGTAGTTGAAGAAATTAATATCAAGATGTCTGATGAAGTTGAGAAAGGGGATGTATTATTTCTAATCAATCATGCAAATGCAAAAAAAAGATATGAACTAGCCAAAGCAACAAGAGATGTTTTAGAAAAAAAGGTAAAATTAATTGAAGATCTTGTTAAAAGAGGATCAGAAGCGGAAATAAGATTAATTGATGAGCAATTAAGGTTTTATGAGGCTGAAAAAGCATATAAAGCTGAAGAGTTAACCCTTAAATTTTCAAAAATTACCGCCCCTGTTAAAGGCACTATAAGTAAAGTCAATGTTCTTAATACAGACCAAGTTGTTCAAAGCGGAGAGGAATTAGCATCTATTGTTCCTTATAACGATAAACTCCAAGTAACAGCCAAAGTGCAGCCTAAAGATATTGCATATGTAATACCCGATTTAAAAGCTAAATTAGCTTTTACCGCTTATGATATGTCTATTTTCGGACAATTTGATGGAACTGTCACAAAAGTAGCTCCATCAACTACAAAAGTTAATATTAATGACCCTCTATCACCTGAATATTATGAAACTATAATAATTATAGATAAGGAACAATTAAATGATGTTGATAAAATAAGCCTACAATCAGGAATGGAGGTTGAAGTCTCTATTATCGGGCAAGACAGAACTGTTTTGAGTTATATTACAAATCCTATTACAAAATTATCTAAAACAGCACTAAGAGATTAATTTTAATAAATTAGAATCATTTAATGAATGGATCACCAATTAGTGATCCTTGCCTTGCTTCAATGATTTTAACAAAATTAGACGCCTCTAATAATGCGTCAGGTGTACCGGTATCTAACCAAGTAAAACCTTTACCCAAAAGTTCAATATCTAATTGATTATTTTTTAGGTATTCATTATTTAAATCAGTAATTTCTAACTCTCCTCTTTCTGATGGAGTTAACTCCTTTGCTATATCAGGAGCTTTTTCATCATAAAAATATAAGCCAGTAACCGCCCAATCTGATTTAGGTTTTTGAGGTTTCTCCTCTATGGAGATGATCTTATTATCATTATCCATAGCAACCACACCATATCGACTTGGATCAGAAACCTTATAGCCAAAAATAGTAGCTCCCGATTCTTGTTTGAATGTTTTTATAAGAATATCTTTTAAGCCCTGACCAAAAAATAAATTATCCCCTAGTATAAGAATAGTTTTTGAATGATTTAACCAATCTTCCGCAATAATTAAAGATTCGGCAATACCAGCAGGTTCACTTTGAGTTAAATAGTCTAATTTTACTCCCCATTTACTTCCATTACCTAGAATCTTTTTAAAATTGTCCTCTTCCTCTGGTTTAACTATGATAAGAATATCTTCTATTTGAGCATTAATAAGAACTGATAATGGATAAAAAATCATAGGTTTATTATAAACAGGAAGCAATTGTTTAGAAATTAGATCAGTCATAGGTTTTAAGCGCGTACCATGACCTCCTGCTAAAATTATACCTTTTACTTTATTCATATCCTAATTTACTTAATTCAATATCAACAACTTCAGAAACCCTACTCTTCCAGTCTAATAATTCTACATTTATAGAATTAAATAAGTTAGTGTCAATGCCAAGTCTTGTATCATGTGATCTTTTAGCATCAGATTTCCACTCATTTGAGCTAATAGGTATAATTTTAGATGTTACTAAAGACCTTTTTTTCAAGTGATCTTTAATGAAAGAAGCAACCTCATACCAATTTGTATCGCCAATATTTGTAAAGTGAACGATTCTATTTGTTTCTTTAAGATCATCCAGAAGATCGTTAGTAATTATATAATATATAAATTTAGCAAGATCACCGGCAAAAGTTAAAGAAATTTTCTGATCAGAAACAACTTTTAAATCATCCCCATTCAAAATCTTATGAGTTATATTTTTTACAAAATTCTTATTAAAAGAACTAAAAAGTGCAGATGTTCTGATAATAATTGAATCTAAATTATTATTCAGAATATTTTGTTCTCCTTTTAATTTAGAGCTTCCATAAATATTAATTGGTAAAGTCTTATCATCTGAAAAAAAAGGTCCTTCCCCCTGTTCACCAAATACATAGTCTGTTGAAACATGTATTAAATTTGCTCCAATATTTTTAGCAGCCTCTGAGAGATGAAGTGGACCATCTGCATTAACTCTAAAACATAAGTCTTTATTATTTTCTGCTCCATCAACATCAGTATAAGCAGCAAAATTAATTATTAAGGTTGGCTGACAGTTCTTAATTTCTTTTATTATTTCATCCTTATTCAATAAGTCTAATTCTGAAGATGATAAGAACAAAAAATCCTTACCATCACTCTTTATTAAATTAATAAGCTCCTTACCTATTTGGCTATTTTTACCTATTATTAATGTGACCATTCTAGTTCTTTTTTAAACCTATTCTTTTATGATCTTTTGATTTATTGAAAAGCCATTCTTTATTATCTAACATCCATTCTATAGATATTTTTAATCCTTTATCTAAGCTTGTTTTAGGCGACCAAGACAAATCCTTATTAATTTTCGTTATATCAAGAGCATATCTCATATCATGACCAGGTCTATCTTCTACAAAAGTAATTAAATTATTATAATTAAGTCCGGGTTTTGGTTTTAAATCATTCAAAATATTGCAAATATTTCGAACCATTTCAATATTTGAGACCTCACAATTGCCTCCAATATTGTAAATTTCTCCGATTTCCCCTTCTAATACAATAGAGATAATTGCTTCAATATGATCTTGAACAAATATCCAATCTCTAACATTTTGACCTTTACCATAAATTTCAATCGGATTACCTTTTAAAATATTACTAACGGTCAAAGGGATTAACTTTTCTGGAAATTGCCATGGTCCATAATTATTTGAACTATGAGTAATAATTGCTGGTAAGCCAAATGTTTTAAACCAAGATCTTACTAGCAAGTCCGATGAGGCTTTTGAAGCAGAGTATGGACTATTGGGTTTGTAAGGATCTGACTCAACAAAAGCTCTTTCACTTAACTTAAGTGACCCATAAACCTCATCTGTAGAAATATGAATAAATTTAAAATCTGTCTTTTCTATTTTTGATAATGCAGAAAAATAATTATATGACTCGTTTATTAAATTAAATGTTCCTAAAATATTCGTATTAATAAAATCCTCAGGGCACTCAATTGATCGGTCAACATGAGACTCGGCAGCAAAATTAAGGATATAATTTGGTTGAGTGTTATTAATTAGTTTTTTTATTAAATCTTTATTAGCTATGTCACCTTCAATAAAAGTGTAATATTTGTCAGGAATATTGCTTAATGATTCTTCTGAAGAAGCATAAGTTAGCTTATCAATATTAATAACAGTATGCCCTAATGCAGTTAATTGCCTAACAGCCTCAGATCCAATAAACCCGCAACCACCAGTTACTAAAAATTTTTTACTCATAGCTATTAATCTCGTTCTTAAATGTATCCCAAGATAATAGGTTTTTATCTTTATCTGAGATAATTGGTTGACTGTTTCCTAAGGGCCAATCAATATTCAAAGAATTATCATTCCAAATAACGCCAATTTCACTATCAGCATCATATAAAGCATCAACTTTATAACTTACTAAAGTATCATTCTTTAAAGTGCAAAAACCATGAATATAACCTTTTGGAATTATTAATCCTTTTTCAGGAGAGTCTAAAATTATAGAACCGTATTTACCAAATGTTTTTGAAGATGGCCTTACATCAATAAAAACATCAAATACTGAGCCGTTAATAACACGTATAAATTTTAATTGTTCATAGGGATTTTTTTGATAATGAAGTCCGCGTATGGTATTCTTTTTCTCTGAATATGAAATATTATCTTGGACAAAATCTATATCCAAATCATAATTCTTTAAAAGTTCATTGTTATAACCTTCTAAGAAGAACCCCCTATTATCAGAATGTAGCTTTGAGGTAATTAGTAAAACATCATTAAATATTTTTTCTATCATAATTCTAAAACCTTTTTAATAAGGTCCAAATGTTTAGGAAGACAGACAGTTTTTAAATCATAGAAATTTAAAATAGTTTCTCTAGCTTTATCTCTTATCTTATTGTATTTATTAGGTTTATTAATAACTTCATTAACTTTATTTGCAATTTCATCACTATCAAAGAAATTTACTAATAAACCATTCTTGTTATCGCTTATTACCTCTGTAACTGGAGCAGTATCCGAACCAATAATCAAAGCTCCACAACTCATTGCCTCTAGCATTGACCATGAGAGAACAAAAGGATAAGTGAGATATATATGCGCAGTGGAAATTTGAATTATATTAATGTAAACATCATACGGGACTTGTCCTACAAAAAATAAACGCTCCTGATCAATTTCATTTTCTATTTCTGACAAGAACATATCCTTAAATTTTTTATTATTCGGAGGTGGAGCTCCATAGCCGTTTGTTTCTGCATTACCAACAATTATTATATTAGCAGTAGGGTTTTCTTTTAAGATCTTTGGAATAGAACGCATGAAAATATGAAAGCCCCTATAAGGATCCAAAGATCGACTAACATAAGTTATAACATTGTCTGACTTAGTAAATTTTTTGTTGCCGATTCTAATTGATGCAGAGTCATTTGGTTTTAAAATATCAGTGTCTATTCCGTCGTGAATAACTTCTACTTTATTATTGAAGGTAGTTGGTAAAAGATTTTTCTGAAAATTCGTTGGAGTTACTAAATAGTCGCTCATTTCATAAAGATATACAAATGCAGAATTACGCGCTGATAATTTAAACTTATTATACTCATGAAACTCTTCGAAATTTCTTTCTAATTCATTCTCAAGAAAATCAATATCAAAATCTATGTCACAATCTACAGTTTTATAATAAAACTCAGCATAAGATAATATTTTTGTATCAGGCCATATCTCTTTAAAAAAGAATGTTTCTCCCCACCCAGGATGCGCAATAATTAAATCAGGATAAAATCCTTGATTTTTAATTTCTTTTGCTTTTTTAGATGCGGCTTCAGCTCTAATCATTTTTGATTCAAATTCGACTGCCCATTCATGAATGTTATCTGATGATATTTTATCAATCTTATAGTGATGATTAGTTGTATGTTCATCCTTATATTCTGATATAGATAAAGTATGTACATCAAAATCATCTTTAGAAAGAGAAGATACAATATGTTTATACTGTGCAGGAAAGTTTTGATGTACAAATAGTATTTTTTTCTTATTTTTTTTATTCATTTAGCTCTTAATCCTTAAATATCCATATTTAGCAAGCCATAATACAACTTTATAGGTCATTGTATCAGATACACCAAGAATATTAACTATATCACTTATTTTGCACTCATTTTTATCATTTATATAATCAAAGGTTCTTTCAAGTAGGTCAATTGGAGGTAAAATATCATTTAAGAACGAAATACTGCCAAATTGGCTAAATTCTCTTATATTGAAGTTATTTATAACTTTTACAGATACTATTTCAGTTTCATAATTAATTCTTAACGAAGCATAGTCTGAAAAAAAAGTATATTGATCTTGAATATTTACAGGTGGTAAGAAAGTTTTATTCTTTTCTTTTACAAATAATTGCCTTTTCTTATTAAGCTCTTCTTTAAGATCATTATATAATTTTAGAACTTGTAACCAGTCAAAATCTTTTGCTCTTTTCTTAGCATTATTCCCAATTTCTTTTCTTAAGTTTTCATTTTCTATAAGTAGAATAATTTTTTCTATAGTTTCATTAATATCTAAAGAAACCGTTTGACTGGTTCTTCCAATGTAATGATCATAATTATCAATACCTAAATTATGCCTCAAAGCCATATTATAACCATTTCCAGGTGGCATAGTGCTACTTTTTATTCTAAAACCATCAATTGTGTCCCTTACTGTATCTTTATAACCATTCCAATCGCTAACTATAACAGGGAGATTTGATGCCATACCCTCTAATGGTGTTAATCCAAATGTTTCCTGAAAATTATCCACTAAAGAAATAAAAATATCAGACGCAGCGTAAGAGTTCTTTTTATCAACATCTTTTCTTCCATCAAGGTAATGAAAAATTACGGAAGGAGCTAATGATTTAGCATCATCCTTAAATATTTTTTCAACACTAGGGTTTGGAAACCAACCAGTTTGAATTAAATGTATTTTTTTCTTCTTTGATACTTTTTTAGCAACTTCTTCTAAAGCCAAATACATAGGTACATGATGAGCTTTCGCATGGAAACTTAATCTACCTAAAAACAAAAGAACGATGTCATCTTCTTGAATTCCAAGATTTTTTCTTGATGTATTTCTATCATTATCATCAAAATTATAATCATCTACATGAACCCCCAATGGTATTACTGGAAGCTGAAAATTTGGCTTTTTTGATGCGCCTATTTTATCTTTCAGCATTTCAAAATTTTGATCATATAATGTATCGATTGAATTTTTTACGGAATTTGAAGTACAAATTATTGCGTCCCATTCCATTAATGGAGCAGTATAGTTTTCAATAAGAGAATTAATGACACCTTCGGAAGCTGTTGTATGTGTTATTCCAACTAAACTATAATTATTATGGCCATAAAAAAATCTTTGATTAGATAATTTCGTGATATCTGGAGCTGGGTAATATATTCCTCCAAATATTTCACTTTTTATAGGGTTAGAAAAAGGAATATGAACAATATTCTTAGAATTACCTTTAGGTAATAATTGTTTAAAGCTATTAGCAAAGCTTTCAACAGAATTTTTATCTTTTGTATAAACTGCTATATTTTTATAAGAACTTCTTGCATAGGCCCTTAAAAGAGCATTACCAGCGGCTTGCCTTCCCATTATTCTCTCGCCTGAGACAGAATAGGCTTCGCTTTCGTAATAAATCGCCCATAAAGAATTGTTTAATTCATTTTCCATTACATATAAATTTTAAGACAGTAAATCTTTCTCAATTAATTTAACTATAAATTCAGGTTTTACAAAATAATTATTAATAAGATTTGAGTCTTTAGTAAAAAAATTAGAAGTTTTTATGTATTTATTAATATCAAAATTCTTTAGACCAATATCATTAGAGAGTATTGTTTCATTAATAGCATTTATATACTCAGGAATTATATTACCATCAAATCTTCTGAATGTTTTTTTACTAGGTGCCGGTATTGTAATAATTGAAAGATCCTCACCAAAATTATTTTTCAATTCACTTATCAAATCAATAAGTTTTTCTTGAGTATTGAGAATAATTTTATCTGTAATGTTATTTTGACCTTCTAAATAATTTAAAAAAAAGAAAACATCTGGTAGGAATACTTTTTTTATAGACGCAACACTACTATTATCAATTAAACTAAAATCATATTTGTTATTAGGTAAATCAAATAAATCTGTATATAAGAATTTTACATCTACATTTACTGAAGGAAACGAAATATTACTCCATGAGAGCACATGAGCTCCCCCTATTACACATAATTTAGTTGATTCATTTTCACTAAAATAAAAATTACTATTCTTATTTCTATAATGACTCAATGAAAAAATACTATTTAAATATACACGGGCATTTCTATGTAAATTCAGATTTTGATAAGGTTGGTCATTATTATCATCTAGATTAAAAGGAAATCGACCTGTATCTCTTATTTCATCAGTAATTTCATTTGGAATAGTAGCTTCAATAGAATTATAATCATTTGTTAATAGGTAATTTATTTGGATAAAATGTAGAATTGCCATACGATGTTTATCATCAATAAGCTCAAGATCTTTTAATATCTCTATATAATTTCCAGGAAATTGATTTGAAGGTAAAGTTAAGCTTAGAAATAAATTAAGTAGATGCAAATTATAACATTGATTTACAATTAATAATTTTAAAATTGATAAAAGTGAAGAACTATTAATATCTGAGTAAAATTTAGAAATAAATGACTGTATTAAGATACCCCTATTTATACTAACTTCCATAGTTTGATCATTTGATATTACTAATTCATTATTTTCATCTATAGAAAAAATATCTTCAAGTTCTGGAAACAGTTTAATACTTTCTTTAAGTGTCAAAGAGGAATATTTAAAACATAAATCAATAACAAAATATTTTAAATATTCGGGTGCATTAGAATTAAGTATTGTAGTAAGTGATCTTTTATTAGGTTTTTTTATAAAAGATAAAACTTGCTTATGAATAACTTTAAAATATTTATCATTAAAGCTTAAAAAAGATTTAAAATCTTTTACATCCAAAAAACTATGCTTTTCTTTTAAAAGTTCAGTAACAAGTACATAGTAAAAGGTTAAAATATCTATCTTACCTTTAGATCCTAAAGCATATTTTCTTAAATTAGATAATGATTCTAAATCATAATCTGTAAATAATAGTTTACAAAAAGCAGAAATATGAGGATCAGGCTCTCCCCTAAGTGTAGCGTTATCCTTACTAAACTGTAAGGCTTTTAAATAATGTCCGGTATATAAATATTGTTCCATCATATAAAAAAGGGGAACCTAAAGTTCCCCTTCTTTTTAAGATATCTTCATACACTTAGTCAATAAACTGAGCGCCATGAAGTAAGTCTAGATCGACGGAAGCAGCTGAAGTAATCAACAAGTGAACATCAGCAGCAGTAACATCAGTACCGTCTCCATCAATAAGACTGTCAACCCACCAGATTGTAACTGTCATAGTAGCACCACCTGCATCACCATGAACAATCACACCAGCACCGTTATCAGCCAATGTTAAGTACTCGCTATCAGTGTTAGTTGTTGTCTTGATTTTAGAAGCTAATTCTGCAGCTGTTGGAGTTGTATCACCATCATCAAGAGCGATAACTTTATTATCTAAAGCAACATTACCAGTAGCAGCTACGATATCGGTAAGAACAGCGCCTACACCAGCAGTTGTTGTTAACCAATCATCTGTACCACCAGCACCTGCAAGAGATGCAAGAGCGTCAAGGTTAAAGTCAGTTTCAGCAGCACCACCTATGAATGTCACTACATCACTACCGTTGTTAGTACCTGCGTAAGGAGCAGCAGCTGTAACACCAGCAGCAGTCCATACATCAGCTTCACCGGCTGTCATAATGATAATATCATTACCAGCACCACCTGTGATCACATCAACACCAGCACCTGCAGTAATACTATCATTACCAGCACCACCAGAGATGATATCAGTACTAGCACCACCAGCAAGAGTATCGTTACCGCCATTACCAGTAATAGTATCAGCAGCACCACCACCTGTTACGCTATCAGCAGCATCACCCATTGTGTATGTTCTAGCTGTATCGGCATCAGTAGCAAGGATATAAGCAACAGAAGCATCATCATAAGCAGTTTTACCTGTTAGATTAATTCTCAAGTCTGTAGAATTGATAACACCATTACCATCATAATCAATTGCTAGTTGGTTTAGATCAGTTATGAAGACTGCTTCACCAATATTACCAGTTAAAATGGCACCTGCTTCAGCTAAGTTAGCTTGATCGCCAAGATCAGCAGCTGAGAAGTTAAAAGTAGTAGAAGTTGCGGCAGTATCACCATACCACGCTTCAATCTGAGCAGCTGAAATTGTTACTTTGATAACATCTCCAAGTGCTTCATTGAAATCAGTGATTGTATCAATGTTACTTCCGCCTGAGTTACCGGCAACTGCATAAATAAATGTATCAGCACCTGATCCACCAGTCATGCTATCAGCACCAGTACCACCTGTGATAACATCAGCGCCGTCACCACCTGAGATAGTATCAGCACCAGCACCACCATCAATAATATCAGCACCAGAACCACCAGTTAGGCTATCACCAACACCAGTTAAAGCAGTTTCATCACCACCTTTGATTGTGTCATCACCAGAACCACCATCGATTGTATCAGATTGACCGAAACCAGATAAGATATCATTACCTACATTACCAGTAATTGTATCAGCACCTGCAGCACCATAGAGACTATCAACACCCCAACCACCTTTTAGAGTAAATTTAGTTGTTAAGGCTGTGTTGTCACCAGTAGTAGCGTTATTGTAGTTCCAATTAATAGTATCGTCTGTATCTGTTTTCACAGAACCATCAAACTCGAAAGTAGCTGGAGTATTAGCAGCGGTTACATTTGTTGATAATGTTACAACAATTGTATCTGCAGCAGCACCTGAACCATCAGCATCTTTAACAAGAATTTTCTCAACACCAGTTATGTTATCGAAGTCAATAGTTGCAGCAATTGCACCTTCTCCACCGTTAGTTCCATCAGCTTGGGTATCAAAGACAATAGTGTCAGTACCACCATTACCTGTGAAGACATCTGTTGCTTCAAGTTCTTGGTCAGCAGCAGCACTTAGGCCTTTGTAACCAATTTGAAGTGTATCATCACCAGCACCACCAACTAGAGTATCATTAACGCCAGTTAAGTCACCTTTAAGAACTAATGTTACAGCACCAACAGATACCGCACCGGCATCAACTTTTGTTGTAGCACTTGTTCCAGCAGTAGATGAGTTAGCATTAATAGTTACCGCACTATTGTTGTTAGAGAAGAATGTATCTCCAAGTCCAATAACGGTAGCAGAGTTACCAGTACCTGATCCAATATCGATTACTTCGATATTTGAAACACTGCCCATTTCTGCAGCACTAATATCTCTTGCACCAGCTTCTGTGAATGAAAGTATATCAACACCAGCACCACCATCAACAGTTTCAGTACCACCAGAAACTTCAAAGTGAGCATCCGCAGCAACAGTAATTGTATCATTACCAGCACCTGCATCAATATGGTCTCTACCAGCACCTGCATTAATTATATCATTACCTGCACCAGCTGAAATAGTATCGTTACCAGCATTTGTAGTAATTGTATCAATACCACCATTACCAGTTACATTATCAGCAACAGCACCTGTAGATATAATGTCATTACCTTCACCACCTGTAACCGTTAAAGCAGCTAAGTCTGCAGAATTTTGAGAAACTGTTAGTATCTCTTGAGCAGTTGATAATGCATTTTGGTCAAGAGACGATGCATCAATTGTTAATGATGTTCCTGTCCACGCTGTGTTAATTGTAACAGTAACATCAGCTGTATCATCAATAGCAAGGTCAACAACAGTAATTTTCTCAATATTAGTATGATTGATATCAAGGGTTACTGAAGCAGCATCACCAGCTTTAGCACCTACACCATACTGAGCATCATTGTAGATTGCTATAGTATCAGTACCAGCACCACCATTAATAGTGTCATCTCCATCAAACACAGTACTTGCTGTATTGAAAGTATCATCAGCAGTACCTGTAGTAATTTTAATATTACCACTACCCAATGTATAAGTAACAGCTTCTGTAATAGTTGGAGAAGCAGCTGTTCCTGAACCAGCATTAATCGTACCAGCAGCAAGTGTTATAGCTATACCTGGGTTAGCTTGTAGGAATGCATCACTTAAAGTGATTGTTGAAGTATCAGCTAAAGTCATTTTCTCAATATTACTAATATTCACAAGCTCTGCTCTTGTTAAAGTAGCAGCAATAGCAAATACTAATGAGTCAGTACCAGCACCACCATCAACTGTATCCGTTACTAGCGCAGTTGTTGATGAATTACTAAACTCTGTTTCAGCCGTTGAAACATTAATAATATCATTACCTGCACCACCGTAGATAGCGTCAGCACCATAAACTGCTGAGTTTTCTTGACCGTCAATAGTATCAATACCAGCATTACCGTAGATAACATCATCAACAGTACCACCATCAAGTGAGTCAGCACCGGCACCGGAATTAATTGTCAATGGACTTGTTGAAGCATTACCATCGAAATCTAAAGTTTCTCCAGCATCTAATGTAGTCGCATTAACAGTCATTGGTGTTCGTACTGCACCATTTGTACCGGCTGTTACTGTTGTATCAATACCATTTGTATAATCAACAATATTAAGAACATCGATAGAAGTTGCGTTTGTAAGAACCATATGGTCATTAGCAGCAACATTTGTATCTGTTACATTTGTTAAAGTAATTGTATCAGTTCCTGTACCACCAGTAATAATTGTAGCAGTATCAAATGAACCTTGGTCCGTTGCAGTAACTGTTAGATTAACATTCGCACCTGTTACAGCAGTTCCGTTAACAATTTCATCAGCATTAACAAGGTCAGTAGATCCAAGTTTAACAGTTGTATCTTGCGTGTAGCCAACAGATAACGTTAAGAGTGTATCACCAGCCCCAGAAGCATCAATAATACTAAATGATGTATTTGCATTAAATGGTAAAGCTTGGTTAATTCCATTTCCAGCAGAACCTTTAATACTTTCAACACTTGTTAATCCACCGAATACTGATTCATCAGTATAACCAGTAGCAGCAAATTGAAGTTGGTCTGTACCGTCACCACCATCAACAACATCATTTGCAAGAAGATCGGAAGCACCTGCAACGATGATATCGTTAGCAGCACCAGCGTCAATTATATCGACGCCTGTTCCCATGTAAACTGTATCAACACCAGCACCAGTAGTAATAGTATTTACACCAGTCCCTGAAGTAATAATATCGTTACCAGCTCCTGAATCAATTGTATCATTAGCTGTACCAAGATAAACAACGTCAACACCAGCACCACCTGTATAATGTACAGTACCAGCAAGAGTTCCTGATGCAGCACCAGCACTAAAGTCCATAGTAAGAGCGCCATCTAATGCACCTAAATTATTAGTTACAGTTAGTGGAGTGTTAAATAAACCAACATCAATTGAAGTGGCAGCAGAATATGCACCCGTAAGAGCTAATGTAGAATTAACAGTGATAGCATCAATACTTGTTGCAGTCGCTGAACCATTAACATCTAAGTTACCTTCACCAGTTGCATAAAGAACTAATGTGTCAGTAGCAGCAGCATTACCTGTAATAGTTAATGAAGAGTCCTGACTGAATGTAACAGCGTCATTATCACTATGAGCTGCGGCAGTTGTATTTTTAGAACCCCTAACACCTTCAAGAGTTGTACCGTTTGTAATAGAAGCAACAGTAATAATCTCAGAACCGATTAAAATATCAGTACCTGCAAGAATACCAGTTGTGCTATCTAGTACGATAGTAGTTGTCGCTGCAGCAAGGTTACCAGCCATATTAATAAGTGTTGATCCTCTAGCAGCAGATAAATCAGTTGTATATGCTAGAACTGTTAGAGCAACACCAGAGTTATTTGTGATTGTATCAGCTGAACCAGTGTCACCTATAGTCTGAACTGTAGTAGCATTTGAGTAATCATCATTAAGTGTTACGGTTTGATTATCTGTATCTCCAATAACAAATGTTGTTGGGTTTACATCACTAGCTAAAGTAAGAGTAGCACCAGATCCAGTAATAGCTAATTTTTCAACATTACTTAGTCCACCAAGAACTGAAGCAACAGTCGCAGCGTTTTCAGTTGAAACAGTATCAGTTCCAGCACCACCATCAACAACATCCTTTGCTGTTAATTGTCCGGATGTTGCAAAAGTAATTGTATCATTTCCACCACCTGCATTGATAGTGTCAGCACCAGCAGCTGTACCTCTTAAAGAATCTATACCAGGCGAACCTGTTATCGTGATTGCTGTTGCAGCTGTTGCAGCTGGATCGGCAGATAGAGTTAAACCAAGAGCACCTGCCATGCCAGAAGCATCAATAGTTGTAACTGATGAAGCTAATGCTTGTGTCAATGTAAGAGATTGATCACCAGTAACTGTTAAAGAAGCCGCTCCATCAAGAGCTAATGTAGTTAGAGTATTAGCAGCTGAAATACTATTAATAGTTGCAGCTTCAATACTTGATGTTCCAACAGCATCTGAAGTAATAGTAACATCCGCGCCTGTAGCAGCACCGGCCAATTCAATATTAATTGTATCGGAAGTTCCTGCAACTGCAGCAGCTTTCATATTTACTGTTAGATTACCTGTACCATTTGTTATACCAACCTTACCAGGCAGTACAGCTAAGTCATTAACTGTTAGATTGTTTCCACCATCTGAAACAGATTTAATTGAACTAAACTGAGATTCAGTATTTGCTAGGTTAATTATAAGAGCACCAGTTGGTGTTGCGTTTAGAGTTTCAATATTCTCAACATTTGGCGTTAATGTTGCGCCAGCATTAGTGACAGAAAGAATATCTGAACCAGCTCCACCATCAAGTGTATCAACATCATTCAATTCACCTGATGTTGAATAATCGAAAGTATCATTACCTGAAGCACCTAAATTATTATCAACTCCTGATGTACCATTAAAGGTTTGAGCTGAAGCTGATGCGCCAGTGTTATTAACAAGTATAGTAGAAGTGCTTATTGTAGCAGAATCTGGAGAGAATACGCTTACTTGCATGCCTTCAATACCCTCAGCAACTGAGTCATTAATTGCAGCAACACTAAAAGTTGCTGATGAAGAACCAGCAGCAATAGTTACAGTACCTGATTGAGCGTCAATATCAGATCCTGTAGCTTTGTCTACGGTTTTACCATTATCACTTCCGATTACTGTCCATGTTAATGTTGTGTCAGAAGTAACAGCTGAATTAGATGTTACTGTAAATGTTACTGCTTCACCTTCATCAATAGCTGAAGCATCTTTTGACACTGTATATGTATAAGTAGCAGAACCACCTGAAACTGATGAACCAGAAATGGATACATCAGAAGAACCAGCAGTTGAGCCTGAAGAAGGAAGAGATGCAACGCCCATAGCTGAAGCAAGTTCAGCTAAAGAATTTGAAGAACCAGATGTTCCTGTAGTAGCGTTACCACCTACATCATAAGTAAAGTTACTTGCACCGTTAATAGTAACTACAGCACCATTTGATAATGTTAGCTGAACTGCATCAGCAGCAAATTTAGATGAAGCTATTGAAAGCCCATCCACTAACTGTATCTTGTTTGCACCGCTTGTATCAACGATTGTAATTGTAGCATTAGCAGCAATACCAT
>MDSY01068591.1_pt1 | contig 15598 bp, 21 predicted proteins | sample 811131 | NCBI WGS metagenome assembly MDSY01 (sample SAMN05326643, study PRJNA326480) | marine metagenome | isolation source: seawater | place: Atlantic Ocean: South West | collected 2010
ACTTAGGAGTCATTGATAACATAATTACAGCGAAACCTACTAATGGCTTATGGGATGATGATAGAACCGATGAAGATCAATTAGGGGCAACATATGATGAGTTGGAATGGGCAATGGGATATGAAGAAGGATTTACATTAACAAATCGACAACAAGAAGTTTTAAATATATACAATAAATTTAATAAACAGAATCAACATAAGATGATAGATATACCGATCTGTAAAATAAAAAAATAATGGCTAAGATACAACATATATCATCATGTAAAGAATTAGATTTATATCTTAACAAGCTAGATACTAATCAGTATAGTTTTATTGGATATATATGGCATGAATATGGTTGGTTTCCTTTTTATTTTAATGAACTATTTTCTGAATTCTTTGAAAAAAATCAAAGTCCTATTATAGCAACATGCTTTCCTGGACATGAATTTTTTTATGAAGATAAAGTTGACGAACTAATTGTACTAGATACTTTTATTGATACCTCAAATGCATATTTAGAAAGTAAAGAAACAGATTTACTTAAACAAAATATGTCTAGTATAAAAGATAAAGGAATTGCATTTTGGAAAACAATAAGAAACTTTAATGAAGATGAATTTGAATCTATACTAAACAAATACCAATTTAAAAACATTATATATCCAATCGGTAAAACTAAAACTTGGGACTATATAATGTTTCCTAATCCACAGATTGAATATAAATATGCAACTGGGGAGATAGGAGATTTAATTTTACCAAACACATGTGAATATGGAAAGTTTCATGGCAACGGAAAATGGACATATGGCTGGGACAAATCAAAACATATGCTTAGAAATATTTCTAGAACCATCGAAGGCGAATATGATGTAATTTTTGTTAAAAATTCTTGGAAGACGAGGACAAATGAAGATAAGCCAGGATTTGGACATTTAGATAAAAATCTCTTTGAAAGGATATGTGAATATTATATATCAAACAAAAGAAGATTATTAGTGATAGATGATCTAGTAGAATATAATATAAAGGATAATGAGTTTGTATCTAAAATAACAATGAAAGGATTTTTAGATGTTAAAAAATTATTACAAATAATATATCATGCAAATACATTTATTACAGCAGCAACAGGATTTGCAGACTTGTCTTTATATTATTGTCCAAATACAAATTTAGTTTTGTTAGATGATATGCAGAGAAAACTATCTTGGGCAGAACATGTTTTAGAAAAATTTAATAAATCAGTTATATCAATTAATAGTAGTCCATTCGATGAAGCTGAATTTTTAAAATTAACAACACACTTAAAATTAAGATAAAATGTCAAACACTGATATGTATGGTAATGAAAAACCAAAACCAATGAATTTTGATTGGTTAAGTAATACAGCAAAATCAAACCTCCATGGAGATGTTATTAATAGTATAGTTAGAATAATTGATGATACGATAAGTGGCCCAGGTGATAGTAGTTTCCATCAAGCTACATTATTAGCTATAATATTATCAACCAAACCAAATAATATATTAGAATTAGGATGTCGTGATGGCAGATCGACACATAGCTTATTAGTAGGATGTCAGTTATTAAATTTATATGGAATTGAATCAAAATTAACATCAGTTGATATAGAAGATACTACATTTCAATGCCCATCACATCTTAAACATAATTGGAACTTTATCATTGCTGATGCAATTGACTTTTTAAAAAATCAATCATCCGGATATGATTTGATTATGATCGATGATTGGCATACTAGTGAACATGTATATAATGAATTAACTTTATTGAAACCATTTATAACAAACAAAACAGTAATACTATTACATGATCTAATGCATTCTAATTCAACTCCAGAATATAATGATACTATTTTTACAGATGGAGAATTTAAAGGTACAGGTCCATGGGGAGGAGTTAATAAATTTATTGAAGAAAATGGATCACATAAATATGAACTATGTACTATTCCAGTAAACCATGGATTAACAATAATGAGGAAAATATAATGAAATATTTAGTATTGGGATCGGCCGGCCAGATTGGCAACTGTCTCTGTAATTATTTACAACTTAAGGGACATGAAGTTTTAAAATTTGATATAGTAGATAACCAGTTTCAAGACCTAAGGATACATGACAATAAAATATTAGAAGATTTAGTTAATAAATCAGACTTTATATATTTCTTAGCATTTGATGTAGGTGGGTCGAGGTATTTAGCTAAATATCAACATACATTTAATTTCTTACATAATAATATTAGATTGATGAGTAACACATTTGAACTAATAAAGAAGTATAATAAGAAATTTATATTCGCATCTAGTCAAATGTCCAATATGAGTCATTCGCCATATGGAGTTGCAAAAGCAATTGGAGAAAGATATACAGACTCATTAGAAGGCTTAACTGTAAAGTTTTGGAACGTATATGGACCAGAAAAAGATTTAGAAAAATCACATGTAATAACTGATTTTATTTTAAAAGCAAAAGATACTGGTAAAATAGAAATGTTATCGGACGGTACAGAACAAAGACAGTTCCTCCATGCAGATGATTGTTCAGATTGTTTATTAGAATTGAGTCAGTGTTATGATAAACTTGATAAAGATCGAGAATATCATATTACTAATTTTAAATGGAACTCTATTATAGATGTAGCTAATATAGTAGCTCAAAATATTCTATTAGAAACTAAGTTTGATGATATAGATATTATACCAGGCAAATCAAAAGATTTAGTACAGTTAGATAAACGTAATGAGGCCGATGAATATATATTAAATTTTTGGACACCAAAGATTAGTTTAGAAAAAGGTATACAAATGATTATAAAGGAGATGTCATAATGAAAACAGCATTAGTATTAGGTGGTGGAGGTTTTATCGGAAGCCATATGGTTAAGAGATTAAAAAAAGAAGGTTTCTGGGTAAGAGCAGTTGATTTAAAATATCCAGAGTTTGCAGATACAGCAGCAGATGATTTTGTACAAGGAGATCTTAGAGATCCTAACTTAGTAAAACAGGTAATGCAATGTCCTATTCAACCAAATGAACAATGGACAGAAGTTTATCAGTTTGCAGCAGATATGGGTGGAGCAGGATTTATATTTACGGGAGAAAATGATGCAGATATAATGCATAACTCAGCTTTGATAAATCTAAATGTAACATTAGAATGTATTAAAAGTAATATTAAAAAAATATTTTATTCATCATCCGCATGTATGTATCCAGAATATAATCAATTAGACCCTGATAATCCTAATTGTACAGAAGATTCTGCATATCCTGCAGCACCTGATTCTGAATATGGATGGGAGAAATTATTTAGTGAAAGATTGTTTCTAGCCTTTGCTAAAAATAAAGGATTGAACGTGAGAATTGCAAGATACCATAATATCTTTGGACCAGAAGGGACTTGGAAAGGTGGGAGAGAAAAAGCACCTGCGGCATTATGTAGAAAGGCGGCGGCTGCAAAAGAATATGAAAATATTGAAGTATGGGGACCAGGAAATCAAACAAGGTCATTTCTTTATATCGATGAGTGTATTGAAGCAACTATTAAATTAATGAGGTCAGATTTTGTTGGGCCTGTTAATATTGGCTCAGAAGAGATGTTATCGATTAATGATTTTGCAAAAATGGCAATTGAAGTATCAGGAAAAGAATTAGGAATATATAATATTGATGGTCAAGATTTTATCGATACATATGGCCATAAATGTCCAATTGGTGTTAATGGTAGAAATTCTGATAATACATTGTACAAAGAAAAGATAGGATGGTCAGTGTCTCAGCCATTAATTGAAGGCATGAGAAAAACTTATGATTGGATAAATAGTCAATTATAAATTAGGAATAATGAAAATAAATTATTATATTAATATTAATAAAAATAAAAAGGAAAACAAATGAAAATAGGATTTATAGGCTTAGGAAAATTAGGCCTGCCATGTGCATTAGTAGCTGATAGTAAAGGTCATGAGGTTTTTGGATATGACATTAGTCCAGCAGTAAAGGATATTTTAGATACAAAACATATGCCGTACCGAGAAGAAGGTTCGCCAGAGTTACTAAAAGATCATAACATTGCTTGGTCTAGTGTATCAGAAGTAGTATCTAACTCAGATATTATATTTGTACCTATTCAAACACCTCATGATGAAAGATTTGAAGGTACCACAAGAATACCAGAAGAAAGAGTTGACTTTGATTATTCATATCTTAAAGCAGGTATGGATACATTATCAAAAGAAATTAAAAAACAAGGTGAGGACAAAATAGTTGTAATTATATCAACAGTTTTGCCCGGGACAATTCGTAATGAAATTAAGCCATTACTTAATGAACATGTTAAGTTATGTTATAATCCATTCTTTATAGCAATGGGTACTACTAGAAATGATTTTGAAAATCCTGAGTTTGTATTATTTGGAATGGATGATGAAGATGCATATAATAAAGCAAAAGAATTTTATGCTACAATACATAGTAAACCAGTTTATAAATGTTCTATAGAAGAAGCTGAAATGATTAAGGTAACATATAATACTTATATTACAATGAAGATATGTTTAGCAAATGTTGTTATGGAGGCTGCACATAAATTAGAAAATGTAAATTGTGATAATGTTATGAAAGGATTGTTTTTGGCTAATGAGAGATTGATGAGTCCAAAATATCTTTTAGGAGGTATGGGCGATGGAGGAGGATGTCATCCAAGAGATAATATTGCTTTATCATGGTTAGCTCAAAAATTAGATATGAGTTATGATTGGTATGAAAACTTGATGATATGTAGGGAAGACCAAACAGATTGGCTAGCTGATTTAATTCAAGAACATAGAGGAGATTTGTTATTAACTATTCTAGGTAAGTGTTTCAAAAAAGAAACAAATCTTACAGTAGGTAGTCCTTCAATTCTTCTTAAAAATTTATTAGAAGAAAGGTCAGAACAAGTTGATATGTATGACCCATGGGTAGATGAGTATGTACTTGAATTAGATACAAGATGTTATTTCATTGGAACTAATCATGATAAATTTTTAGATTACAAATTTCCAGCTGGTTCAGTAGTATTAGATCCATGGGGAATGATTCAAGATCAAGACAATGTAGAAGTTATTAGAATTGGACGATAATGGAATATGATTTTGTAATATTGACTACAGCATGTTCTAGATCAGAGTTACATACTCAGGTATTATCAGAAATTCCAAAGTTTATATCTAATTATAAATGTAAATGGATTATTAGTATTGATAAACTAAACGAAGATCCGGAGATAACTAAAAAGAATTTATATAATATTTTAGATAGCGATAATATCGATCTAGAAGTATCATCATCTGATAGAACCGCCGGAAGAATCTCTTGGTTCAAGTCTGTAAAATGGTGTATTAATGAAGGATTTAAATTTAAACCAAGAATTGGATATTTTTGGTTAGAAGATGATTGGAAACTTACTACAACAGAAAAATTATCTATAAATGATTTAGGTAATGGTACATATATAAGTTTGGTAAATAGAAATGAATTAAACTTTAATCCATCAATTTGGTCAAATGATTTATTTGAAAAGTATATGTATAAAAAAATAAATAATGAAGTAATGCCTGATAATGGCGGTAATGCAGAACGTGCTTGTTGTTTCAAAGGAGATTCACCAGAAGCAACATTTGGTATCAATATGCGTGTTTTAGATTTATTTAAAGATGTTGGCAGAGATTGGGCATCAACTAATATTAATGGGAAACGTACGTTTCACTAAAGAAGTTTATATGAAGAAAAATATAGTATTTATGACGTGCTTTGAAGAAGCACCGGATGTATTAGATTATAAAGAATGGTGTCTTAAATCATGGCAAGTATGGTGTAAGAAGTATGATGTCGAATTATTTATTTTATCAGAAGAGCTACGTGATAAATTATTTATGAAACCTACTTGGCAAAGATGGCATGTATTTGAAATTTTAGAAGCAAATAATATTGAGTATAATCAAGTAGCATTAGTAGATGTTGATACAATGATACACCCAGAAGCTCCAAATTTCTTTGATGAGACAAATGGAGAATACTCCGGAGTAAATGATGACTTGATGGTAGAATGGGTACATAATAGTATTGTAGGTTATAAAGATATGTTTCCAAATACAGAATTAGATTGGACAACATATATGAATAATGGATTTATAGTGATGTCACCTAAACATAAAGAATTATGTAAGGCCATAACAGATTTTTATTATGCAAATGAAGATGAGTTAAGAAATAGACAACATAATACATTAAAAAAAGGATCGGACCAGACACCTGTTAACTATTTAGTACGTAGAGAAGGATATCCAATTACACATCTAAACAAGAAATGGAACTTTACTCAACTACATCAGAGAGGTGTTTTGCAAGGAGCATTATTTATTGATTGTGCTTGGTTATGGCATTTTAATGGATTCGATAAAACATTAAGAAATAATTTAATGCGTGATACATGGGATATAATAAAAAAGAGATTTGAACTTGAAGACTAAATTTGCAATAGGATGTCTAGTACAATGGTATGAATGTGATATTATAGAGGAATATGTAGATTCATTAAAGGATGCTATAAAATCATATGATGGAGAAGTAGTAGTTGATTTTACTATTGTAACCAATGAACAGTTAGAAAGTTGTATTAGTGCAGAACAAAAAAATAAATGTATTGAAAAAATAGGAAGTTGTTTATTAGATTTTGATAATGTTAGATTTGAAAATAAAATGCATACAATAGCCGACTATAGAAGATTATTTAATACTAACTACTGTGAAGATGTAGATGTTCTTATATGGGGCGAGTCAGATGCCATATTACCAAAAATGCAATTTGTTATATTAGATCAACTTCATACTACATCTTTATCAAATAACAATCCAAAATATTTAGCATTCTTTGGAACATGTAAGATGTGGGATAATAGTTGGCTACAACTAGAACATCCAGACTTTACAGATAAACCATTCTATGATAAACCAGAACAATTCAAACCAGATCATTGGTGGAGTTTAAGGTACACAATGTCTAAAGATGAGATGAATAAGATAAATAGCAAGACAGAAGATTTAGATGTAAAAATATTACCTCGACATAAATTTAACGGCTGTGGATTAGTTATATCAGCAGAAGTTGTCAAGTCAGGAGTTAATATACCTAAATCTGTTTTCTTTGTTCATGAAGATTCTGCATTCATGCATATGACAAATAAAGTATTAGGTAATATACCTCAGTATGTTATTAAAAATATTTTATTAGTACATAACAGAAATCATCCTAATAAACGAATGTATATTAAAGGCGAACGAGTAGATGGTACAATGAATGAAAAAAGAAGAAGTAATGAATGGTATGTAAAAGCAAATAAGATGTGTGAACAAAATTATCTTAATATGTTTAATACTAATTACAAATCATATACATGGGAAGACGTATGGAAGTAACTATTGCAATAGATGATATACATCCAGAAAAGGGATGGGGTATTCCAGGCGACGATTGTATGGCATATTTAGAAGAACTTAATAAAGAATTTGGAGCTAAGTTTACATTATTCATACCATCAAATTATCATAACTGTTTTCCTATTTCAGAAAACAAACAATGGATTGATTGGTTAAAGTCTAAAAAATATTTTGAATTAGCAGCCCATGGACATTTTCATATGTGTGAAAGAAAGGACATAGGTGAATGTGAATTTTATGAATTAGATACTGCTGATAAAGTCAAGTCTAGAATACAGATGATGATGGATGAATGGAATGCTGTAGGACATAAACCAATTGGATGGAGAAATCCAGGATGGTTAGCACATCCAGAATCAGTTAAATGTTTAGGACCAAATTTTAAATATGCGGCGGTACATTACGAACATAATCATAATTTACAATGGGATTGTAAAATGTTATATGGAGCAGATGGTATCCATGAATCAAATATTGAGTTACATGAAGGCCGGATTATGTTTCAATCTCATATAGCAGGTGACTGGAATGATAATTGTTGGAATGAATCTAACTATGAACAAATGAGATTATCACTAGATCATTTGACTACTACACCTGAGATCAATATTGAGTTTAAAACCTTAGGAGAGTTAATATGAAACATTCTATATATACTGTACTAAACTCTGCTTATATGATATTCGGTAAAATATTTATTCAATCATATCTAGAACATAATTCAGAAAAATGTAATTATATTTTTGTACTAGATGCTGGATTGAAGGAAGATGATATCCTGTGGTTGCAACAATTTGACAAAATAAAGATTATTGGAAGTGATGTTAAAACTAGTTTTAAAAATGGAAATACATCAACAGATTGGACAGATACAGTAGTAGCTAAAACATATGGATTGAGAGAAATATTAAACACATACGGGTTTATAACACCACTCATTATGATAGATTCGGATTGTCTAGTGTTACAAGATATATCATCATTGATTGATCAAACCAAAGATATTCAGATATGTAATAGGCCAGAACATGAAACTCCTATGTTAGGAAGTTATGTATCTATTAATAGAAGATGTCCAAATTTTATGGATAGGTGGATAAATATAATTCCGACTATATCTACTCCATGGAAAGAAAGTCCAGCGTTGAGTAAAGCTTATCTAGAATTTAAAAATCATTTATCTATAGGATTGATTCCAGAACATATTGTTTCATGTTATAAAAAAGAAGATGTGAATGAGGATGTACGAATAGTTCATTTTAAATCGGGTGCGGCACATAAAACAATTGAAGAATCAATCCAAAAACGTATATATGAAAGAGGATTTGGCCAAGAAGTAAAAAGATATGTGTAGTTTTACTGTTACAAATAGTACTAAGGATTTAAAGATGGGAAATGAATTTTCTAAACGAAGAGGCCCAGACCATACTGAAATTAAAGAAATAAACGGTATACAATTTTTACATAATTTATTACATATTACTGGTACTAAGAAAATACAGCCATTTGTAGAAGATGATATAGTATGTGTTCTCAATGGAGAAATATATAACTTCAATGAATTTGGTACATACCAATCAGATGGTGAATGTATAATACCTTTATATAAAGAATTTGGGTTAGAGTTTGCTAAGAAACTTGATGGAGAATTTGCAATATGTATAGTAGATTTTAAACAATCAAATTTGATTGTCATTAATGATGTTTTTGCAACAAAGCCTATATGGATGGGGACTAATGGTAAAGAATGGGGAATTGCGTCTTACGAAAGTTCTTTATTAGGATGTGGATTATCTGAAATAGAAAAATTACCAGGCAATCATGCATCGATATTAGATTTAGAGTCTTTTACTATTAAAGAACAAATACAACTTAAAGAATTTGATTTAAGACAATATAAAGACTCATATGATGATTGGATTATTGCATTTGAAAATTCTATTAGAAAAAGAACACAACATACATCTCAAAAAATATTTTTAGGACTTAGTGCTGGATATGACTCTGGTGCTATATCATGTGCATTAACAATTCAAAAAATAGATTATAAGGCATATACAATATTATCTAATGAAGATAGGTCTATAATCGATCAAAGACATGCATTACTAAATGAAGGAGATAAAATAGGATTATCTAGAACGGAGTTTGATACTGTTAAACTTGATATAGAGTCTATATGTGAAGACTTTGTTTATAATGACCAATATAAAAACTATAATATTAAACATGATAAAGCTTCAGTAGGATTAGGTGCAATATGTTCGAGGGCAAATTTAGAAGGAAGAAGGATATATCTATCCGGGCAAGGTGCAGATGAGATAATAAGTGATTACGGATATAATGGACATAAAATATATGATCATAGTTCTTTTGGAGGAAAATTTCCTAATGATCTATCTAAGATATTTCCATGGCATAGTTTTTATGATGGAACTCAAATACAATATCTAAATAAAGAAGAATATGTTGCTGGTGCATATGGTATAGAAACTAGATATCCATTTCTAGACGTAGCCCTTGTACAAGAATTTTTATGGCTACATCCTTATTTGAAAAACAGAAAATATAAAGCACCATTAGATGAATATATGATACAGAATAAATATCCTTTCCAACAAGGAATGAAAACAGGATTTCAGGCTAGCAGCAATTTAATATGAATATAGACGAGTCATATAATAATGCTTATAAATTATTGTTAGGAGAAACAACTTACAATGAATTAGCAAAACAAGTAAAATTTTATTTGCCCGATGATCATGAAAACTCTAAAATGTTATTAAAATATTTTGAGAGTATCGAAGATTATGAAAAATGTGGTAAAATAGTAAAAATGAAAAATAGATTATGAAGATAGCATTCTTTTCAGAAAGTAGTGGAGGTAAGGTACCTCGCAGCCATGTTAATATGAGAACAGAATATGCATGGATGTGTACTCTAGGTGCAGACCATTATAATATACATGACAATAACATTAATAAAAAATACGACTTAGGTATTATAATTATTCCAAAAAAGAATCCAAAGTTTAATGTTGATAATATTAAGAAACATTGTGTCCAACTATCTTCGATGCAAGAAGGACCTCATTGGTATTTCCAAGATTATCCATTAGATAAACAAATTTGGTTCTATAATACATTAATGGAAATGGACTTTTTATTTGTCCATAATGAAATTGATAAAAAGTATTTTAGTGGCCTGACCGGAAAAGATTGTAAGGTTATGCGTAGTTTAATGATAGAAGATAATATTAGTAATACATATGACCTCCGAGATGGTGTCATGATGGGTGGAAATTTCTGTCATTGGTATGGTGGGTTTGATTCGTATATAGTTGCTCAAGAATTTAATGAACAAATATATATTCCAAGTATGGGTAGAAAAATTGAAGGTGAAGAACAGATGCCGGCGTTGAATCATTTACCATATATGAATTGGACACAATGGATATCAGAATTGAGTAAAAGAAAATATGGTGTTCATCTAATGAGAACCCATGCAGCTGGAACATTTGCATTGAATTGTGCATATCTAGGAATTCCATGTATTGGATATGAAGGACTAGATACTCAAATGATATGCCATCCAGATTGTACAGTAAATGTAGGTGATATACATCATGCCAAACAAATAGCCGAAAAGCTTAGGAATGATGAAAAATTTTACTTATATTGTAGTAATAAAGCAAAAGAAAATTATAAAGAACATTATCATGAAAATAAGTTTAATTCAGCCTGGCAGAAACAATTTAAAATATCTTAAATGGTCATATGATTCTATTAGAAAGAATCAAGGTAAACATGAAGTAGAAATCTGTGTTGCAGATGATTTTTCAAATGACGGAACATGGGATTGGTGTTTAGAAATGATGCAAATTGATTCTAATTTTAAAGCTATTAGAAATGAAGGACCTAGTAGATTAGGACATACAATTTTATATGATAGATTAGTTAATGAAGTTGCTAGTCATGAAGTTTGTATGATCTATCATGCTGATATGTATTTAATGCCCGGAGCAATAGATCAAATAGAGCATAAATTAACAGAAAAAACAATTGTATCTCTTACAAGAATAGAGCCGCCATTACACCCTGATGGGCCTGAGAAAATGTTGATGGATTTTGGAATTGAGCCTGAAGAGTTCAAAGAACAAGAGATGTTAGAGTGGTTCAAAGATGTACAAATGAATCAAGCAACAAAAGTAACAGAAGGTATATTTGCACCATGGGCATTTTATAAAAAAGACTTTCAAGAGATAGGAGGCCATGACCCATTATTTGCTCCGCAATCAAAAGAAGATACGGATATATTCAATAGGTTTCAATTGAATGGTATTAAATTTATACAAACATGGGGAGGATGTGTATATCATATGACATGTAGAGGTTCAAGGTTTGCTGACGGAGCTAAAAGAAATCCGAATGGTGAGGTGTTTATGAAGAATAGAGAGACAGATGAATGGTTAAAGCAAAATCAAAAATCAACAAGAGAATTTATTAGAAAATGGGGACATTTTTGTTTACATGATAAATATTTAAAACCTATGATTCCTCCCAAGTATGACATTGGATTCATTATAAAGAATGCTAATTTAGAACTGTTAAAAGTTCTTGAACCATGGTGTAGTATAATGTATACAGATAACAATAGGATGCAATATATTACAATAGAACAGCCATTTACTTCATATAATTTATCAGATAGAGTACTTCCATATGATAATGAAAAACAAAATGGAATACTTATTGAGATAGATGGTAGTAGATTTAGTCAAGATGATCTTAATTATATTCAAAATATATCTGCTATTATTAATGATAGCGGAGAACTAGGAAATTTTGATCTTGGAAATTTACGTATTACAATAATTAAATTAGAAACATATGAAAAGGAATTAATATGCATATCTTAGTAACAGGAGGAGCTGGGTTTGTAGGCACAAACTTAATCAAGAAATTATTATCAGATGGACATCATGTAACATCAATAGATAACTACACTACCGGTAAAAAAGAAAATCATATAGATGGATGTGAGTATCATAATTATGATATTAGAGATATAGATGGATATGATGGATTAGTAAATGATATTTCTAAACCAGACGTAATATTCCATATGGCAGCTGTTGCAAGGATACAACCTTCATTTGAAGATCCTAAGAATTATTTTACTACTAATGCAAATGGAACTTTAAATGTTGTAAATTATTGTGCTAATAATAATATACCTTTGATATATGCAGGATCGTCATCACATCATGCAGGTAAATTTTCAAATCCATATACATTTACTAAAGATGTAGGAGAAGAAATAATTAAATTATATGAAACTCATTTTAACTTAAAGGCATCAATAGCTAGATTTTATAATGTATATGGACCATATCAGTTAACTGAAGGTGGATACACTACACTGATAGGTCGTTGGATGAATAATATTAAAAATGATAAATCATGTGATATATTCGGAGATGGAGAAAAGCGTAGAGACTTCACCCATGTAAGTGATATTGTAGATGGTTTAATAAGAATAATGAAGCAACAAGCATATGGACATAACTTTGAATTTGGAAGAGGTAAAAATTATTCTATAAATGAAGTAGCAAAAATATTTGATATAGTGCCATGGTACCAACCCGATAAACCAGGTGAAGCACAAAATACTTTAGCTGATCATTCTCTAGCATCAGAGATATTAGCATGGGAGCCTAAGATAGACTTAGCAGATTACATATATAAACAACAAAAATGGTAGATAATGAGTAAAAAATCAACAATTGGAATGTCTCCGAAAGACAGGTCTATGGATATTATGGACAAATATATCCAGAAACAAGAGAGAAAAAATAAACACAAAGAACATTTATCAGATAGAAGAAAGTCTAAAGATATTCCAATAGATATGTGGCCTTTAAAGGATCAATTAGAATATTGGGAGAATATATCAGAATCAGATAAATTTGATAGAAAGGTCGGAAGTTATGTTAATTATATGGATACATTAAAAGAGTTGACAGGATATCCAGATTCATCATTTAATGATATGATAACTCCAACTAGCCATAAAGATAGAATACGTGAATTATTTAATCAAAAAGTATTGCCAAAGTTAGCATACCAAACTTTAAAACAGGAAGGTATATTGTGGAAGTAAAATATTAATAATATAAAGAATAAACATGAAAAGAATAGGAGTAATAGGTAGAGGATTTGTAGGAACAGCTGTTGAGTATGGGTTCTCTCCACAAACTGGCTGTGATGCAGAATTAAGATCTTATGATAAAGATCCTGCAAAAAGTACACATACATTAGATGATACAGTTAACAATTCAGATGTTATATTTGTATCAGTGCCAACACCATCTAACCCAGATGGTAGTATGCATCTAGGAATATTGAAATCGGCACTGGATGCAATTGACGATGTATATAGAAATGATGCTATTATATTAATTAGGTCTACAGTAACACCAGGAACAACGAGAGCCTTACAAAAAGCATACTCTAATTTACCATTAGTGTTTAATCCGGAGTTTTTAACAGAGAGATCTGCCAAGTTTGATTTTATCAATCAATCTAGATTTATATTAGGAGGAGAATCTAAATTTACTAATAAAATAGCTGAACTCTATAAATGGAGATTTGGTCAATCAGTTCCATGTATCGAAACTAATTTTGAAACAGCAGAAATGATCAAGTATATGAATAATTGTTTTTTTGCTACAAAAGTTTCATTTATGAATGAAATGAAAATGTTATCAGATAAATGTAATGTTGATTGGCAAACTGCAGTTGATGGATTTGTTAGAGATGGAAGAGTAGGACATAGTCATTTATCAGTACCAGGACCGGATGGGAAAATGGGTTTTGGAGGATCTTGTTTTCCAAAGGATATACAAGCAATTATATCATTAGGAGATGTGTATGGTATAGAAATGAATACATTGAAAGGTGCTTGGGAAACTAATTGCCAAGTACGGTCAGAAAAAGATTGGGAGAAGTTAGAAGGGCGTGCAGTAATATGAGATATTATATTTTATACCCAGGCAATACAGAAGCCGATACAGTTAATGATATAAATCAATTAGGTGATGATAATGGCTTTGGAGTATTTTGGGCACGTAAAGGCTTTAACATATTATTAAATGCAGTAGATCAGAATCATGAAGTCCTAGGACATATTATTATTAAAGATGAAAAAGCAAAGTCCCATTCAATTGAAGGATTTTTAGGAAAAATTAAAAAACTTAAAGTTAGAATACAAGAGTAATATGGATGGTAAAGAAATAATTGACCGCATGAAAGAAGTTATTACATTTATTAAAGCAGGTGATGATCAAAAGGCTGTATTGTATATGCACTATCTAATGGAAGATATTGAAATGTATAAAAGAAATAGTTTATAAAACAAAGTAGATGTCTATAAAAAAGAAATATCCAGATAATATAGTATATAATTATGATACAGGTGAGTTTGATGCGCATAAAAAATCATATCCTACTTCTGTAAATGGGCAAAAGTTTGAACCTTTAAAAGTAGACAAGAGTTCGGCAGCTGATGCAAATCACTATTTTGAATCTAAATTAAATGAGTTGAAGGAAGAGTATAAGAAACTTATTGATGAATATAATTGGACAAGTCTAGTATATGCAGCAAACTATAGTTTTCAGCCAATAGTTGGTAAGTCATATTATCTATATGAAAACAAAAATAAAAAAATATTCTTAAGCCTTATAGAACCAGACCAATGGAAACAAAAATATATTGCAACCTTTAAGTTATTAAATAATGGTAAGTGGGAAAAAGTAAGTTAAATTAAGATATAAGAGTAATGCCAAAGATTAGAATAGACAGGCTAGAAGAATATAAGCCTTATAAGGAGAAGTTTCCTAAACGTAAAGATAACCATAATGAAGAGTTTCAAAGAGATTCTAGAAAAAGAAACAAACGAAACAAAAAAAATCCATTAGATCAGCGCTCATAGGATATTTATTATAAACCAAATTAATAAAGGAGAGTTTTGATGTATACAAGAGAAGATGTCATGAACATAGTCGAAGGAATGGGCTATAAATATTTTCATGATAATAA
>MDSY01098344.1_pt1 | contig 15594 bp, 13 predicted proteins | sample 811131 | NCBI WGS metagenome assembly MDSY01 (sample SAMN05326643, study PRJNA326480) | marine metagenome | isolation source: seawater | place: Atlantic Ocean: South West | collected 2010
AGAGTGGGAAGGTGCTAAAGTAAATTTAATGACAATGCATGCTGCTAAAGGGTTAGAATTTGATGTCGTATTTTTACCTGGATGGGAAGAAGGATTGTTTCCTCATCAAAAATCTTTAGAAGAAAAAGGTGATTTTGCTTTAGAAGAAGAAAGAAGGTTGGCTTATGTTGGAATTACAAGAGCAAAAAAAGAAGCTTATTTATCCTTTGCAATGAAAAGAGCTTATCACGGAGATTGGATGGATGCTCTACCGTCTAGATTTATTAACGAAATTCCCGAAGATAGTGTTGAAAAAAACGAAATTAATATTGATAAAACTATTGATGACTTTGAATTTAATCAAGATACTTCGATCGAATTTGATACAGAATATAGAAGTCCAGGATGGGATAGATATAAAAAAAATAAAATTCTTAAATGGAAAAAATAAATAAATTAATAAATATCTTTAAAAGAGAAAAAATTGACGGATATATAATCCCGAAGAACGATGAATTCTTTGCAGAATATATTCCTGAATACAAAGATCGTTTAAAATTTATCTCTGATTTTTCAGGATCATATGGTTTCGCATTAATTTTAAATAATAAAAATTTTTTATTTGTTGATGGGAGATATACTCTCCAAGCTGAAAAACAAAGTGGAAAATTATTTAAAATTAAAACAATCCCCCAACAATTACCGAGAGATTTTTTAAAAAAAAAAAAATTAAAAATTGGTTTCGATGCAAAATTATTTACAAAAAAATCTTTAAATATTTTTTTTAGAAAAACAAATTGTAAATATATTCCTTTAAATGAAAATTTAATTGATAAAATTTGGATCAGAAAAAAAAATAAAATTATAAATAAATTCTTTTTTTTACCCAATGTTTCAATTGGCGAAAGCTACAAATCGAAAATAAACAAGATCGTTAATAAATTAAAGAAAAGTGGAGCTGATTTTCAATTTATTACTGCTAGTGAAAATAATGCTTGGTTATTTAATATAAGAGGAAATGACTCAAAATACACACCTATACCTTATTGCTATGTTTTAATTGATAAAAAAAAAAATATAAAGTTTTTTTGTGATTTAAAAAAAATATCACATTCTTTTAAAAAAAAATTTAAAAATATTAAATTTATTCACATTAATTATACTGGTAAATTTCTTTCAAAAATTAATAAAAAGAAAATTGTGATAGATAAAAATACTTGTTCTATTTATTATGAAAGTATTATTTTAAAAAATAATAAAATCCTTGATCAACAAGACCCTATTTATACTTTAAAAGCAATTAAACAAAAAAAAGAAATAAAAAATATTAAAGAGGCTCATATATATGATGGAGCTGCTTTAACTAAGTATTTATTTTGGTTAAAAAATAATTTTCTTAAGAAAAAAATTACAGAGATTAGCGCCGAGAAAAAATTATTTAATTTTAGAAAACAAAATAAAAGCTTTAACTTTTTAAGTTTTCCAACAATTTCAGGTACTGGACCTAATGGAGCTATTATTCATTATAAGGCTACCAAAAATAGTAATCGAAGATTAAAAAAAGGTGATATCTATTTAGTAGACTCTGGCGGGCAATACAATTATGGCACTACAGATGTAACAAGAACAATTTCATTACAAAATTCAAATAAAAGAATTAAAAATATTTTCACAAGAGTTCTTAAAGGACATATAGCAGTTGCAAGTTTCATTCTTAAAAAAAATACGAGTGGCACAATAATTGATGCTAAAGCTAGAAAATATTTAAAACAAATTAATTTAAACTATGCACATGGCACAGGACATGGCGTTGGTTATTTTTTAAATGTGCATGAAGGGCCTCATGCGATTTCAAGGGGTAATAAAGTCAACTTTCAGGAAGGAATGATTGTTTCTAATGAACCTGGCTACTATGAAAAAAATAAATTTGGAATAAGAATTGAAAATTTAATATATGTAAAAAAAAGTAAGCAAAAAAATTTTTTTGAAAATTTAACTATGGCTCCTATTGATAAAGAATTAATAGAAATAAAAATTCTTAACAGGGCTGAAAAACATTGGTTAAATAATTATCACAAAAAAGTATTTAATAATCTCAAAAAATTTATGAATAAAACAGAGATTTTAGAACTAAAAAAATCTTGTTCAGCCATCTAAAATTTCATTCCACTCTTTTTCTAAAACAATTTTAATGTTTAATTCTTTCGCCTGATCAATTTTCTTTTTTGTTGGTTTGTTATCACCAACAACTAAAAAATTTAGTTTTTTTGAAATAGATCCCAGAACTTTTCCTCCATTATGTTCTGCGATTGCTTTTGCCTCAGACCTACTTATATTTTGAAAACCACCAGTAAACATTAATTTTTTATTAGAAAACTTTCCACCAATGTTGTGAACAATATAGTTTTTTATAGTTAATTTATTAATTAATTCTTGAATTATCTTAATATTCGTTTTACTCAAAAAGAAATTGTCTATAGACACGACCTGTGTTTCTCCGATTCCATCAAGATCAAATAAATTGGCTAATATTTTTTTTCTATTTTTCAATTTAAATAAGTTTCTAAACTCTTTAACAGAACCAAAAAAACCAGCTAAAATTTTCGCATTTTCTTGACCGATGTGCCTTATACCAATTGAAAAAATAAACTTATCTAGTGTTATAAATTGAGATTTTGTAATAGCTTTTTTTAAATTATTAATAGAAAGTTCACCCCACCCTTCTAGTTTTTTAATTTTATTATAATCTAGCTCAAAAATGTCAGCTGGTTTTTTAATTAAGTCTAAATCCCAAAATTGTTCTATAACCTTTTTTCCAAGCCCATCTATATTGAAGGCTTCTTTTGAAACTATATGTTTAAGTTTTTCTTTTGCGGTAAATTTACAATCATAGCCTTTTGAACACCTCCTTACCGCATCATACTTTTTTGTACTTTTACTAAACTCTTTTTTCGTTTCAGCTCCACATAAACATCTATTTGGGAAAATAAATTTTTTAGCTTGTTTATCTCTTTTAGAGTTATCTACGGATACTACTTGAGGAATAACATCTCCGGCTCTTTGAATTTTAATCGTGTCTCCCACTCTAATATCTTTTCTTTCAATTTCATCCTCGTTATGTAGAGTGGCATTAGATACTACAACTCCTCCAACTGTTACAGGCTCAACTTTAGCTACTGGAGTTATAGCTCCAGTTCTTCCTACTTGAATTACAATATCTTTGATTTTAGTAATTGCCTTTTCTGCAGAAAATTTATAAGCAGTTGCCCATCTTGGAGAATTAGATGTATTACCTAGTCTTTTTTGTAAATTTAAATCATTTACTTTGTATACAAGCCCATCAATATCATAGTCTAAAGATGATCGTAACTGATCTATCTTAAAATGCTGTTTTTCAATTTCATTAATATTCTTAATAACCCTTGATAGTGGGTTCACTACGAAATTCCATTTACTAATTATTTCTAGAAACTTAAATTGTGATTTAAATATATTAGGTTCTACTGCTCCAAACCCATATGCAAAATATTTAAGCGGAATTTTAGAAGTTTCACGGGGATCTTTTTGTCTAAGAGTTCCTCCAGCTGCATTTCTAGGGTTTGCAAATTTATCTTTAATTTTAATAAAATCTTTTTTACTGATGTATATTTCACAACGTATTTCTAATAAATCTGGTATTTCTTTTGCTTCAATTTTTTTTGGAATGCTAGAAATTGTTTTTAAGTTTTCTAAAATATCTTCACCAACAACGCCGTCGCCTCTTGATAGACCTTTGGTTAATAATCCTTTTTCATAAATTAATGTTGCAGATATTCCATCAATTTTTGGCTCAGCGAATAATTCAATATTGTCATTTTTATTATTTAGGAAATTTTTTATTTTTTTTAGAAAATCTTTCATATCATTTTGATTAAAAGCGTTTGATAACGAAAGCATTGGACGCAGATGTTGTATCTTTTTGAATTTATTTAAAGGAATTGAACCAACAATATTTTTTGTTAAACCTAAATCTTTCAAATATTTAAACTTTTTTTCTAATTTAAATATATCTTGTTTTAACTGATCATAAAGCGCGTCAGAAATCTCAGGTTTGTCATAGTTGTGATATAAATTATTGTGACTTTTAAAATTTTTTACTTTATTGGCATATTTTTTTATTATTTCATTTTTTTTCATTCACTTGTTCTATTTAATCATATCAATTATCTTTTTAAATATTTTTTTTTCTTTCTTAGGTTTGGTTGACAAAGCCATCTTATAATCTTTATTCAATACTTTATATGATTGTTCAAACCACTCACCTGAATTATAATTATAGCCTAAGATACTAGCATATTTCTTTGCTTCATCTTCAAGGCCTACGTGATAATGAATCTCTACAAGTCTGTGCAAAGCTTCTTCCACAAATACTGTCTCGTCATAATCATTAACTATTAATTTTAATCTATTTATAGCGGGGACCCATTTTTGCACTGAAATATAAAATTTAGCGATATGCAATTCCCTAGCAGCAAATTGATTTTGGACCAAGTTTTTTTTCAAGTTTAGATCAATAGCATATTCGCTATTAGGATATTTTTTTAGGAAAAAGTTTATTTTTTCTTTTGCATCAAGTAATGGCTTCAAATCATTTTTTTCATCAGCGATTTGTTCAAAATATATTATTGCCAAAAGATAGTGTGCGTACATTACGTATGTATCTCCAGGATATGTTTTTAAATATCTAATTAAATTTTCTTCTGCTTCTTCATAAAAATTTATTCCATAAAAAGCAAATGATGACATGATAGCTGATTTTGCAGCTAATTCAGGACTAGTAAAGTTAATTTCAGATTCAGAAAATTTTTTGCTTGCTAAAAAAAATTGATTTTCTTGAAAAGCTTTTAAACCTTCATTGTAAGTTTTATATGGATCTATTTTATAGGTAGGTTCGTAAAGAGTTTCGTTTTTTGAGCATGACGATAAGAATGCAAATAGCCCTAAAATTAATATGATTCTTAACAACATATTTAAAACTAATATCAGATTGTAAAATAATTAGTATAGGAATTTACTTGTATATTTTAAGCGTTAACAGCAATTTTTGTAAGTTGATCTAAATTTATTTTTTTAGAGTTTATAATTTCTTCCATTTCAATAATTTTAAACGCCGATTTTGATGTAAGTAATTTTCTTAAGAACGTATTTGTTAATTCATGACCACCTTGGTAGCATGTGACTTTGCCTAAAACTCTATGTCCAGAAAGTAAAAAATCTCCTGCTAAATCCAAGATTTTGTGATTAACAAATTCTTTTTTATTTCTTAAACCGTTTTCATTTAAAACTTCATTTTGTTTTACTACTACGGCATTTTCTAAAGATCCTCCTTTAGCTAAACCAATCTTTTTAATTTCTTCTATATCTTCAAACAAACAAAACGTCCTAGACTCAACTACGTCTTTAAGGTTGTTGGTTTGAAAATTGACTAGATTTCTTTGTTGGCCAATAATTTTATTTTCATAATTTAGTTGAAAATCAACTTCAAAAGACTTGTTTGGTTCTATAGATATTTTTCTTAAGCCGTCAATTAACTCAACGGTGTCTGTAATTTTAAGATATTTTCGTTTTTCAGTTAAATTTTTAATTTTTGTTTTTTGAAGTATGCTTAAAAAATCTTTAGCCGATCCGTCCATAATTGGAACTTCTTCATTATTTATTTCAATAATGGCATTATCTATTCCAGTTATATATAGTGCAGCGAGTAAATGCTCTACTGTTGAGATTTTTACACCGTGCTCATTTTCAAGTGTCGTACACAGTTTTGCTGAGGACACATTCTCGTAATCTGCTGAAATAATATTATTAAATTTTAAGTCTACTCTTTTGAAAATTATTCCTTGATTTTCCTTGCCTGGAAGAATTTTTATAGTTGAGTCTTTGCCTGAATGAAGACCTACACCTTGAAGATTTACAGGGGTAACAATAGTTTTTTGATACATTCCAGACATGTTCAATAGTTATACAAAATTAATGCCTTGTTCTTAAAACAACTAATGTTTCAAAAAATAACAAAAATTAAGTAAATAGAGAATCGAAAAACCTTTCAATTAAAGACTTTTCAGTTTGAATTACGGGCACAGCCTCTTTTTTCCAACCAAAATGGACAAGCTTGTGAACATTATCGTAAAAGCTTTCAATTTCAATATTTTCTTTAAATTTTACTTTATGAGATTGATTTTTAGAAAATAACAGTCTGTAGCTTTCTTCAAAACACCTAAAATTTTTTTTATCACTCATCGTTAAATATAATATTTTTTCTTTCTTTAAAAAACTAACAAGATTAATATTTTTAAATAATAAAATGTCTGCTAATTCTTGAATTCTGGCTACTGCTATTTCAAATATAAATTTTTTTTTTATATTTTTAAATTTTTCATTTTCAAAAAATTTTTTTTTCAATCAATATATCCTTTTCAATTTCTTTAACTAAATTATTGTCATTTATAATTTTTTTCACTGTATCTATTCTCAAAGAAGTAATCTTTGATATATCTTTAATTACTATGTCTGAACCAAAATTGAAATTTTGTTCAAATTTTAAAGAATTATTTTCAAAATATAATATCTGAGAATTGTTACTATTAATCTTTATTTTAAAAAAAGTATCAATATTAGAATTAGTACTGCTTAAAAATGATCCTTCCACGAAACTCTTTAATAAAATTTTTTTTATTTTCAAATTACACTTATCGAAAATTTTTTCTAAATTTTTGAAATCATTATTTTTAATCAGACAAAAAGATAATTCTTGTGAATAAAAATCTCCAAATAATCCTATTGGGATATTTTCAATATTTTTTTTATCTAAGCAATATTTTGAATTAAAAATATGAAGTATAGTTTTTTTATTTTCGATTTCACCCACATTTGATTTTAATGAATTTAAAATATAAGTGATGTCATCTTTTAAAATTTGTGAACCATTTAATTTTTTAAATCCAGTTAAATTAATAAATGAAATATGAAAATTATCTAGAACTAAAACTATATCTTTAAATATTAAATTAACTTTCTCCTCTAATAAATAAATATTTTTTTTAATTGAATTAAAGGCCAAATCAAAATTAGTAATTTCAAAATTTTTTATACCTTCTATTGGGATAATACTTTTATATATAATATTAAAATTATTTTTTTCATTTTTTTCCCCAACTAAAAAAATGTACTCAAAATTATTTATTTCTATAAAAAGAGTTGGAGATAAAATTTGCATAATTTATTTCAAGATAAGTTGATCGCTTATTCTATAATCATATATACTATATTTATCAAAATTATTTTCTTTGCTTAAACTCATAAAATTTACTAAACTTTTAATATAATTCTCTGTAGGTAATTTTATAATTTTATTTTTATCAGTTTCTAAATCCCATCTTTTCGACTCGTATAAATAATATTTTTTTATTAGATTTAATGGAAAATTTATTTTTTTTAAGTTTTTGTAAAGAATTTTAAAATCATTTTGTTTACCGAAGACAACTGGTAAGTTTTTATAATCTTCTAAATCTAAGAAATTAATTAAATCAAAATTCTCACTTATATAAAATTTTATTTTTTTGTGTTGTAGAATAACAATTGGTTTTTTTTCAAAAATTTTAATTTTTATTTTGTTTGGATATATTTTTTTTACCTCAAAGCTTTGAATAAAATTATTTGACTTTAATATTAGTTTAATATTGTTGGTGTTTAGAAATATCAAGTTTGTATCGTACAAAAATATTAGATCTTTCTTAATATCTTCATCTTTTAATATGTGGTTATTTTCTATTTTAATTTCTTTTATATTAAATTTAGAGGTTAATGATAGTTCTTGAGGCTTATACGTACTAAGCAATATTAATAATACTAATGCAATTACCAAACGTTTTTTCATCGATTGATACTTGCATCTAATAAAATTTTCTCAATTAAATTTTCAAAAATTAAACCTTTATAATTAGCAATTTCAGGAACTAGAGAAAGATTTGTCATTCCTGGCTGTGTGTTTATTTCTAGAAGATTAAATTTGTTATTAAAAAATTTAAAATCTGATCTAGTTACTCCCTTGCATCCTAGAACTTGGTGAGTTTTTTTTGCAATTTGAAGAACCTCTTTATATTTATTTCTATTTAATCTAGCCGGCATAATATGTTTTGTATTTGCTCCTTTTGTATATTTAGCTTTATAATCATAAAACAATCTTCTTGGCACTAGCTCAATTGCTCCCAAAGAGTTGCCATTAATAACAGCCACCTGTATTTCTTGCCCACCTATATATTCTTCAAATATTAATTGGTCATACTTTTTAAAAAGTTTTTTTGTTGCTTTAAATAATGCGACTTTATTATTACATACTACAACACCTAAACTTGATCCTTCATTTATAGGTTTTACAACAATTGGAAACTTAATTTTTGCATTAATAATATTTTTTTTTATTTTTTGAATGCTAAATTCTACTTGAGTAATTGTAAAAAATTTAGGTGTTTTAATCTTATTTTTAATGAATATCTCTTTTGAGATAATTTTATTCATAGCATTGTAAGAACTCACTACTCCCGAATGCGTATATGGTATTTTTAGGTATTCAAAATAACTTTGAGCTATTCCATCCTCACCACCTTTGCCATGTAGAGCATTAAAAATAACATCTACATTTTTTTTATTAATTAAATTCAAATTCTTAAATTTTGGATCAAAAGTTGAAACATTATATTTTTTTTTTTTAAGAGCATCAATACAAGCCCTGCCACTATCTAAGCTAACCGTTCTTTCCCCAGAAATTCCACCTAGAACAACTAAAACATTTTTAAATTTTTTTTTAATCACCAATAATTTTAATCTCTAATTCAAGATTAACTCCTGTTTTAGTGTAAACAGTGTTCTTAACTTTTTTGATTAAGTTTTCGATATCTGAAGATTTAGCTTTTCCATTATTAACAAAAAAATTACAATGTTTTTTTGAAATTGTTGCATCACCTACTTTAAAACCATCGCAACCTGAATTTTTAATCAACATCCAAGCTTTTTTATCTTTATTTATATTTTTAAAAGTACTTCCGCATGTTTTAATTTGACTGGGTTGAGATAATTTTTTTTTCTCAATAAAATCATATTGTTTTTTTTCTATCTCTCCTTTGTTGCTAATTAAACCCTTAAATTTTGCTGAAATAATAATTAAGTCTTGAGATAAATTTGTTCCTCTATATAAAAATTTTATATCTTCTTTTTTAATTTCTTTTTCGATGCAATCTTTTATATCTATTACCTGGATTGATAATAAAATTTTTGAAATATCATTTTCGTAACAACCGCTATTCATAATTACAGCACCGCCAATAGATCCTGGTATACATGATAAAAACTCAAAATTAGCAAGATTATTATCTTTAGCAAAATTTGCCACCTTACGATCTAAGGTTGCTGCTCCTACTTCTACTATGTCATCGGAGATTAATTTCGTGTAAGAAAAATTTGATCCAAGTTTAACAACAGCTCCTTTAACACCGTTATCTCTGAATAAAGTGTTTGAACCAGCGCCTAAAATTGTAATTTTCAAATTATTTTTTTTAGCCTCAGTAAGAAATTCTATTATTTGATTTTTGTTACTAGGTTTAAAAAAAAATTCAGCTTCACCACCCAAATTAAACCAGCTATAATTAGAAAGTTTTACATTTTGACTAAAATTATTGCTAAATTTTTTTATAAAACTATTATCTAAGTTCATAATGAAGATTTAAGTCCTCGCATCCATTTTGATATTACACCAGCGCCCATACCAATAATTATTTCATTGCTAATTAAGTTTTTTTTAAAATATTTGCTTAATTCTATTTCATTTTTTACAATAATTACCTGTGTTTTGGAATTTTTAGAAATGAGATTAGCAAACTTAATTAAATTAAATTTAAAATTTTTCTTTTCTCCCGCAGCATACAGAGGGCATATGATTACTGAATTTGATTTAAAAAAACATTTAGAAAATTCATTTTTTAAAGATAATACTCTTGAATATCGATGTGGTTCAAATACACTAATAATCTTTCTGTTTACACTAACATTGCTCATTCCCTGCAAAATTGAACTTATTTCAGTTGGATGGTGGGCATAATCATCGTAGAAGTCATTCTTTCCTTTTGAAAAAACCTTGGTCATTCTTCTTTGCACACCAGAAAAATTTTTTAATGATTTCTTTGCTATTTTTTGATCAGCACCTAAATTCATACAAACTATAAAAGCTGCAGCTGCGTTTAGCGCATTGTGCTTTCCTAATAATTTAACATTTATATTTTTAATTTTAATTTTTTTCTTCTCCCTGTCTTTGAAATTTAAATCAAAATTAGTGTTACCAATACAGTATTTTATATTAGAGACTTGAAAATTTGCTTTTTTATTTTCACCATATGTCAAAATATTTTTATTTTTTATTTTATTTAAGATTTTTCTAACATTATTACTGTCTATACAAATTACTGCTTTACCAGTTGGGGGAGTTTTGTTTATAAATTCTACAAAAGAATTTTCTAAATTTGTAAAATTTTTATAATAATCCAGGTGTTCATAATCTATATTAGTTACGATTGAATAATTAATTGGTAATTTCAAAAAACTACCGTCAGACTCATCTGCTTCTAAAATTGCCCAATCACCTTTACCAAGCTTTGCATTACTTTTAAGGGAATTAATAACTCCTCCATTTATAATGGTTGGGTCTAATTTTTGATCAGATAAAATTTTTGCTACTAAAGATGTTGTTGTAGTTTTTCCGTGAGATCCTGTAATTATTATATTTTTTTTAAGAGATACGACATCAGCTAAAACTTCTGCTCTTGAGTAAACTGGAATTTTATTTTTTTTTGCATATTTAATTTCATTATTAGTATTTTTAATTGCAGTTGATTTAACTAAAATTGATACTTTTTTAACATTATTAGATGAGTGACCTATAAATATTTTTATTCCTAATTTTGCACAACTAATAGTATTTTTATTTTTATTTTGATCACTGCCTTGAATTCTAAATCCCATATTTTTCATTATTTGTGCAAGACCGCTCATTCCGATACCTCCAATGCCTACAAAGTGAATTAAATCTTTTTGACCTAAATTAATTTTTTTCATTAATAATTTTTTCTATATAATTATTTATATTTTGAAAGATATTTTTGTCAGAATATTGGCTTTGTTTTGCTAATATATTTTTTGATAAAGACTTGTCATTATAAATAGATTTAATTAAATCAAATAGCTTATCATCTAGATCTTGTTCTTCTATTAAGTAACCAAAACCTTTATTCTTATAATGAACAGCATTTTTTAGCTGATGATTATCAGCAGATGTTGGTAGCGGTACAGCTATAAAAGGAATTTTAAAATTAATTAATTCACCTAAAACCGATGCTCCTGAACGAGTGATCACTAAATTTGCCTTAAAATAATATTCAAGAATTTTATTAGTAAAATTAAATATTTCATAATCTATATCTTTTTTTTTGTAAAATATAGATAGTTGTTCCTTCTGTTCAATTTGACATTGTTGATAAACTTTAATTGGTATCTTAGAGTCTTTTAATCTTTCAAATATAGGTGGGAGTTTATCTGCAAAGACTTTGGCTGCTTGGCTGCCCCCGAGTACTAAAATTTGGATAACGTTTGAATGATTATTATAATTATTCTCTTTTTTCGAATTAACTATTTCATCTCTTATTATATTTCCTATTTCATGAACTTTATAATTATATTTATTAGGTATACCTTCAAGTTCTTTGTAAGAAACAAGTATTTTTTTCGCAAACGGCAATAAATATCTGTTAGCTTTTCCAATAATCAGATTATTTTCATAAATAACAAACTTAATTTTTAAAATCGTAGCTGCAATACATACTGGAAAAGTAGAGTAACCACCCATGCCAAATATAATTGAAGGTCTATCAAATAATAAAAAAAATAAAGATCTTATTATTGAATATAAAATTATAGATAGTGAAAATATAAATTTAAAAATATTTTTTTTAATTATAGGTGATGAAGGTATTTTTATTAAATCTAGATTTTTATATTCTTTTAAATAATTGAAACCTCTAATATCAGTGGTTAATTTAACATTATAATTCTTTTTTATAAAGTACCTTGCCAAGCTATAAGCTGGAAAAACATGACCTCCCGTCCCTCCTGTAGCTATTAATATATCTTTTTTTTTAATCATAAAGATGAGCTTTATTCTTAGTATAATTTAATATTATTCCAGCTAAAATTGCGCTTCCTAACAGAGATGAACCACCATAACTTAAAAAAGGTAAAGTCATTCCAGTTGTGGGTATCAAGTTGGTATTAACTCCTGCATGGATAAACATTTGAAAAATTAATAAAGTAGCTAAACCACAAAGCGATATTTTTATAAATTGATCATCCTGATTAAAACAATTTTTAATTATTCTAAAAGAAATATATAAAAAAATTAATATTATTGTCATGGAAATTATAGAACCGTATTCCTCTGATATAATGGCAATTACATAATCAGTATGGGCCTCGGGAACTCTTTCTTTTAATATTCCCTCTCCCATTCCCTGCCCTGTAAGTCCACCTAGCTTGATGGCATCTAAAGCTGATGATGATTGAAATTTGTCACCCTGGTCAGGATTAAAAAAAGTAGTAAGACGGTTTATTATATAACCGAATTTTTCAGGCAGTAAAAATAATAAAGAACTTATTAAAATTAAAAAAATTGAAAAAAAACCAATTATATATACGAGGCTCACGCCTGAAATAAACACTGTAAACACCCAGCTGCCTATTAATAAAATTGACTGTCCTAAATCAGGTTGATCAATTAATAAAATTAGCACTGAGCATAAAAGTAAAAAACTAAAAAAATATTTAACTTGAGAGTTTTCCATTTTTTCTAGAGTTAATATTTTAACTGTCATTAATATAAAAAAGGGCTTCAGCAATTCAATTGGTTGGAACCTAAAAAAGTAAAAATCAAGCCAACGCTTCGCCCCTTTTACTTCTACACCAATTACAGGAACTAATGCGAGAAAAATTAAAGAGAGTATAAACAATGGAACAACAAGTTTTTTTAAAAGCAAAGTATCTATAGCTGAAATATAAATCATTATTAACAATGCTAAGATCGTAAAAATAAGATGCTTTGAAAAAAAAAAATAATAATTCTTATTTAATCTCTCACCTGCAAGTGATGAAGTTGAAGAAAAAGAAAAAAACAAACCAAGAAAAAAAAGAAGGAGAAAACAAAATAATATTTTTTTATCAATGTTTCTCCAATAATTTAGTATCAGATATTTAAATGAATTTTCTGGCATAATATTTACTCAATTTTTTAAATTCTTCTCCTCTTTTTTCAAAATTCTTAAATTGGTCGTAGGATGCAGCAGCTGGGCTTAACAAAATAGTATTATTTTTTTTATTAAATGATTTTATGTCTTTTAATATTTCAATCAAAGTCTTCTTAAAATTTTTTGTAATTGAAAAATTTATTTTATTTTTAATTTGTTTCTTAAAAAAATTAATATTTCTACCAATAAGGTAGCACTTAATGATATTGCTTTTAATTTTAGATAAAATAATTTTATCATTTTTTTTAGGAAGCCCTCCAAGAATCCAAAAAATATTTTTACTTTTTGATAACGCATATTTCGTTGCCTCAAAAGTAGTTGCTTTTGAATCATTTATAAAAACAATATTATTCTTTTTTAAAAAAATTTCATGCCTATGGGGTAAACCAACAAAAGATTTTATTGTTTCAATAAAATCTTTTTCATTTATTTTTATTAATCTAGAAAAAGCATATACAAAGTTGATATTTTCATCACTAATATTTAATTCTAAATAATTTTTCTCAATTTTTTTTTTGATTATTTGTAAGTGTTTTTTGTTTGGAATAATTAATTTGCTTGAAAAATTTTTTTTTTATAAAAATTTTTTTGAATTTTTTATTAACCAAGGCAAATTGATTTTTTTTTTGAAGCGTAAAAATTTTAAATTTTGAGTTGGTGTAGTTCTGCATATTGCCGTGCCAACTTAAATGGTCATTAGTAATATTCAATAAAAATGCATAGTCAGGACAAATAATTTTTGAGTGCGATAGTTGAAATGATGATGCTTCTATAACTACATACGAATTTTTTTTTATTTTAAGATTCAGTATAGGGGTTCCAATATTTCCTCCTATTAAAACTTTAAACCTATTTTTTTTTAGCAAATGTCCTATCAGTTTACACGTAGTTGACTTCCCATTTGTTCCAGTCACAACAATACTTTTAAAATTTTTGTTAATTAAATAAAATAAATCAATATCTGTAATAATTTTCTTTTTAAATTTTATTAAGTTTTTTTTTTCAATTAAACTTATTCCTGGGCTTAAGACTATAAAATCAACACTATGTAATGTTTCTTTTAAATTTTGAGCTCTTTTATTTTTAAATAATTTTTTTTGTTTATCATCCCAAATTTGATAATTTTTAATATTATTTTTTTTAAAAAATTTCAGCACTGATTGACCAGATAGCCCTAAACCATAAATAAGAAATGACAATTCTTTAAGTTTTGAAACAGCGAGCATTCTTTAACGTAATTTTAAAGTTGCTAATCCGACTAATGCTAAAATAATAGCTATAATCCAAAAACGAATTACAATTGTTGATTCAGCCCAACCTTTTTTTTCAAAGTGGTGGTGTATTGGTGCCATTTTAAATATTCGTTTGCCTGTCAATTTAAAAGATACTACTTGGATAATTACTGAAGCTGTTTCTAATACAAATAATCCACCAATAATTGCCAAGACAATTTCATGTTTAACTATTATTGCTATTACGGCAAGCGATCCGCCTAAAGAAAGAGAGCCTGTGTCGCCCATAAAAATTTTAGCTGGTGGGGCATTATACCAAAGAAAACCTAAGCACGAACCTACGATTGAACCACAAAAAATTGAAAGCTCTCCTACATCAGGAATATACTGAATTTGTAAATACTCAGAAAATATGGTGTTACCTACAACGTATGCAATTAATGTAAATGAAAGTGCCACTAACATTACTGGCACAGTAGCCAAACCATCTAAACCATCAGTTAAGTTTACTGCATTAGATGCTCCGATAATTACAAACATGCCAAATGGGATAAAAAAAAGTCCCATGTGCCAAATTAAGTTTTTAAAAAAAGGAAAGTGTAGATCGTAAAGATAAGTATGATTAGAGAACTTAATTAAAATAAATAATGTTATAGCACTTATAATGAGTTGCCCTAAAAATTTATATTTTGACTTAAGACCTCTTGAATTTTTAAATTTAATTTTTAAGATATCATCTAATAATCCTAAGCCACCTAAACTTAATGAGACAAATACCATTGTCCAAACGTAAATATTACTTAAATCTGCCCAAAGTAGAGTGCTAGTTATAATTCCAATTATAATAATTATACCTCCCATTGTTGGAGTGCCAGATTTTTTTATAATATGGTCTATAGGTCCATCTTGTCTGATAGGACCAGTTATCATATTTTCAGAAAAAATTTTTATCAAAGGTCCTCCTATGATGAATACAACCATAAGAGATGTAATTACGGACAAGCCAG
>MDSY01121203.1_pt1 | contig 15592 bp, 32 predicted proteins | sample 811131 | NCBI WGS metagenome assembly MDSY01 (sample SAMN05326643, study PRJNA326480) | marine metagenome | isolation source: seawater | place: Atlantic Ocean: South West | collected 2010
AGATTGGTCTGACTCATTGAAGGTCGCCGGTGTTGCGGCCCTTGTATCTATTGGTAAGGCTGTTGCTGCCAGAAAAGTGGGAGATCCAGAAACAGCAGCGATTACCAGCTAGAAAGATGAGGCTGTCCGGTGCCGTATCCCACCGTCAATCCCTATTCTACAGACGAAGTTGAATATCGAGAGTCGGGGTACGACTACGCCCCACAATATCCGGGCAGCTATAACTACAATCAATCAGGGATTCAATATAACGAACCTAACTTCACATATGTGCGGCGTGATGCGACTGTATCTGCAACAACTATTGGTTGTACTGCTGATCTGTCGCTCACGTTTGCATATGTTTACACACCGAAACGTCCGGGTGGCGTAGCATACTCAAACGGTTATGACTATACCAAGACCGGATTCGATTATAACGAACGTGACACCTCGATACCCGATAACCGTGTCTTGGTGGATTACAGCCAGTCGGGTGTCGGCTATTCTCAGCCTACTGATACTGGCTTTACTGTGGCGGTCATTGCGACGCCAGCCACAATCGGTGTTACGACGACGTTCTCGGCTGGCCCGTCGGTCCCGGCAACGGTTACGCCTGCGACAATAGCGTGCCCAGCGGTAATTGTTTCTTCTGTAACTGCTAATACGATAGTTGTTCATGGTGGCATAACTGTTTCGGCAGCTATGCCTAGCTCAACTGTTGCTTCAATCGTTATACCTTCTACGGTGACAGGAGTCTCTGGTTTCCCGGGACACTCGCTTTATATAACTGTAGATGCAACTCCTAGCACTATTGAAACTAGTGCCACAATTCCTTCGGCGGCAGCTAGCGGAAATTATACAGCGGTTGTCGGGACTATTGGATGTAGTTCTACTGTCGGTGCGAAGCAAGTTTACCGTGTACTAGTGATGCCTACCGCAGATACATTGCCTTCCATAGCTGTGCCGGAAGCATCTTCTAGGCGTGCTTATGCCTTAATGCGTCATTATGCACCTAGAGCTAAGGGCGCAAACATATTTATTATCTCTAATACGAGTGTCCAAGATTTCCTTCCTGCTGACACTTCTACTGTTACTCGATGGATTTATGGGGGACATGACTCTCCCCGTGATCTAACATCTTCAGAAGAGACTCTGCTTGTAGGTGCAGGGTATTCATTTGATGTGAGGAATATCTAATGCCTTTGTATACGTTCCGCTGCTTAGATTGCCTTAATATGGATGATGTCTATGTAAAAATAGATGAATCTTATGGGGGATCGTGTTCTAAATGTGGAGGCGTAGTCAGAAAATACTATGGCAATGTGCGTTTAGCGCCTTCTGTGACTCCTACCCGTAGCAATATCAATTTTGATGCTACTAGTTCTGCTGAAAAAGCAAAGGTAAGAGACATGGCAGCATATAAACGGCTTAGGGAAGAGGGATTGCAGCCTCCTGCTATCAACGGGTCTGCGAATTTAGAAAGTAAAGCGGGTACTAAACATGAAATCAACTCAGGGATGCTTCTTAAAGACGAAGGTAGAAAGCGTAAAGAAAAAGCCCTCAATGATGTCCTCGGAAGTGGCTGATGAGTACCGCACAAATTTGGATAGACGAAACAAGGGAGATGCTCTTATCTGGGTATGTTGAAGAGCTTCTTTTAGTCGCTGCTCCTGCCGTCGAAAATGCTACAAATACAGCATTCGAAATAAGTGGAACCGCTTCTTCTGGGATTGTTCCCGGGGTAGTAATCGAAATTGGTACAGAGTTGATGTATGTGCAAACAGTTACTGGTACAACGGTAACTGTTATCCGTGGTTATGGAGGCTCAACGGCTTCCGCTAATGGCCACGCTGTCGATTCGATTGTCAGAATTTCCCCTAAGTTCCCCTCTCATAGAATCATTTCTGCGTTAAACGACGATTTAGCAGATTTGTCTGCCCCCAATAATGGGCTTTTCCAAATGCGGACGACAACCTTTACTTATAACGCATCGGTTGACGGATACAATTTAGATACAGGCGGTAAAGAAATACTTTCTGTTTACTCAGTCACTTACGCAGATATTGGTTCAGAAGCTAGCGAACCTGATGTAATGAATTGGCGTTTAAAAAGGAACAGGGAGACTGCCTCTTTTGCTAGTGGAAATGCGCTGATTCTTTACACTGGTGCATGGCCGGGGCAGAAGGTAAATGTTACCTATAAGTCACCTTTTGATTCGATTTCTAGTGGATCGACTCTACGTGCCGACACTGGTTTGCCTACAACTGCTTACGATCTGTTGCCTTTAGGTGCAGCGTTGAGTCTGATGACTGCTATGCCGATAAGGCGAGAGTTCATAGATGCTCAGGGAAGTTCTAGGAGAGCAGAAGAAGTTCCCCCGGGTGCTATCTCTGCTTCGATGAGAGATCTCCGCAGTCGTCGTGATTATCGTGTGCAATCAGAAGCTGCACGATTAGTCGCTCAATACCCAGCAATGTGGAGTAGGAATTCCGCTAATCGCCCGAGTTCACAATGGAGTGGCTTCCGTCGTGACCTTTAATTCCGAGTCTTTACCAGTTGAGCTAGATGGTGTGTCGTATCTGATCGACACAACCCAATACAGGCGCACCACTGTCCCTGTGGCGCGTCAACAGCGAGACAACAGTAAGGAACCCGGCGAAAATACTCTGGACACCACAGGAGCTTGGGTGCGCTCTCAGACCGACTGGTCTTATGGCGCTGGGCAACTGTATTTAGACAACGATGATTCCGATAGAAGAAGATTCTATTCTTCTCATGGCATAGACGTTTGGACTAAGGGCCAAATCAGTTTATTGCCAGTGATGGAAACTCCGGGTAGCACTCCAACTTTTGCAACAGGAGATATTTTTGTCGAGTCAGTAACAAATGCTGCGGGAACGGAATATCTTTATGTGGCACAAGCAAACAAACTCTATTGGGCTACGACAGCTACAGGGTCATCCCCAACATGGGGCACCCCAATCACCGTCGGCGGTACCGTTACAAGCATTACAAGTGATAACACAAACGTCTACATCGGGTTTGATGGATCTATTGTTGCTGAATCGAGCACAATAGGTTCGACTTCATCAGCGTCATTTGGTTCTCTTGACCCGAACTTAATCAAAATCTGTGCTGGACGTATCATCGCAGCAGATGATAACGCTATCTATGAACTTGACGCAGCCGGAGCAAAAGCAACATCGTCTTTAGACTACTCTTTACCACTTTCTTCGAGTAAATGGGTGAGTGCAACCGCAGGTGCGAATGGAATTTATGCGGCAGCCAACACTGACAACACTGGATCTGTCTACTACATCGGTGTAAACACAACAAACGGTGCCCTGAATGCACCATCGATTGCTGGGAGTCTCCCTAAAAACGAAACTGTAAATCAAATCCTCGCTTACGCAGGTCTTTTAGGGATAGCTACGAGCAAGGGGTTTAGGTTAGGCCTAATTAACGAACAAACTGGAAGCGTGACTGTAGGCCCAGTGATAGACACAGGTGGCGCCGCATATTCTTTAGAGGCAGATGGAAAGTTCATGTGGTGGGGCACTAATTATGGGCTTTGTTATCGGGCAGATCTCTCGGTTTTCACCGACACTCTTGTCCCTGCTTATGCTGCCGATCTAGTCTCTACAGTTTCATCTACCACATCAGATATTGTTAATAGCATTACAAGAATCCCCAACGCAGGTTCTCCAAAGTTATTCACTGGCATTAAAAAAACGGGGCAGCCAGCAATTTTGCAGAGAGAACATCGTAATGGAAATAAAGTAGCTTCTGGTTGGCTGATAGCAGGCGAAGTCACTTGGTCTACTGTTGTCCCCAAGTTTTTGCGTTCAGGTGTTATAGACCTTGATCGCTCACAATTTGAAAACTCAAAGACTGACTATCGAGGCGCTAGCACAAGCTATGTAGACGGAGATACCACTTACACTTTAGGTGCAGAGACAACCACCCCGGTTGGCAAGATCCGTTTAGTAGCCACTAATAATGCGAATACACCTTCCACAATTCCATCCACAAACGGCACTTTGACTACAGGTGTGCCTGTGAAGTTTGACTTTGCTACTGCTACAGACAACATAAGAACTTCTATCTCTTACGATGTAAAAGTCGAGCTTGAAGCTTCGGTTAGCTCTCCAACAGAATCACCCATCTGCCATGACTGGCAGTGCACAGCAGTTGCTGTCCCACGTAGAGTCGATGAGATCATTCTCCCTGTTGTTCTAAAGCGTGATGTCGTAAGCGGAAGAGGATCAGGTATCCCTAAGCGTTTCGATTCTTCAGAAGTCTTTACAAGGTTAAGAAACCTAATGGAAAACGGTGAAGATATCGATTACCAAGAAGGTGATAGAACAGAAACTGTCACTATTGAACGTTTAGAGATGCAACCAGACCGCTTATCCGACAATGGCGCATGGTGGGAAGGTACTCTATTAGTCAGGCTCCTGACAGTCCCAAGTTAAGAGGGGGATATGGCTAAAATTTTATTCTTTGATATAGAAACTGCCCCTAATCTTTCATATATATGGGGACAATGGCAACAAGATGCTATCGAGCATGTCCGAGAATGGTACATACTTTGTTTCTCTTACAAATGGGAACATCAAAAGCGAACCAATGTTGTTTCATTAGACGATTTTGAAATGTATAAAGAGCACCCAGAAGATGATTTTGCAGTAGTGCATCAGCTTTGGAAACTTTTAGATGAAGCAGACATAGTTATAGGCCACAATTCAGACGCTTTCGACATTAAAAAAGCTAACGCTAGATTTGCTTACCACAATATGGGACCGACTAGTCATTACCAGACAGTCGATACTCTGAAATTGGCACGTAGGCACTTTAAATTTAATAGCAATAGACTCGGCCATTTGGGAGAACATCTTGGTCTTGGTAGCAAAGAAGCAACAGGGGGATTCCAAACATGGGAGGGATGCATGAGAGGTGACACTAAAGCATGGGGCTTGATGAAGAAGTACGCCAAACAAGACGTTGATCTGCTTGTAGATGTCTATGAGCGTTTGCGTCCTTGGGCTACCACTCACCCAAATAGAAACGTGATCGACTCAACCTCTCATGGGTGTCCCACTTGCGGCAGCAATAAGCTGCAAAAGCGCGGTAAGAGGACCACTCGGACAATGATTTACCAGACTTATCAATGCACTCGATGTCGCTCTTATTGCAGATCGAGAGTGGCCGATGAGATAACACGTCCAGAAGTCGTTTAGCTAGTACTCAGAAGGCGAACGACGTTCTCTGTCTGGCTGTAAGATCCGTGCTTTGCATTTCTTGCACCTACAGCCAGCAACAAGATAAGTCGCTAAATAACCATGCGTTTTGAAATCTTTCTTAGACCATTCAACACGCCCCTGATTAGTGATCTTCACTAGTAATCTTCAGGGTTTTGTGAATCTCTCTTAATCTGTTCAGCTTTCCGAGTTGCTTCATTTTTATCAAGTACCCAGTCTCGGATTGCTCGGTCGCAAATTATTGCGTACCCGTTTATAGTCGGTCCTCCGACTATCCGTGCTGGTACCTCTTCAACTTTTATATCCATCGCTTTTCTCCAATCACGATGTCCCATTTATTTTACCACGTAAAGTGACAATTAGGGCGGGATGGTGGGGTAGAAAGGAGAGTAAACACCCCCACATCCCATCACAGGTGCCGCCAAGCTCCTGCTAGCCCTTAGATCTTAATTCTTCTCTTAAAGCTCTCAACCTTTTTATGTTCTCCTCTTTTGGGAGGTAATCCCTTTCTATGGCCTCGACCTTCATCATATCTCTTCTCACCAAAGATTGGTAGTGATTTCTGAATTCTGCTATTGATGGCCAATAATTATTGCTGCTCACCAAATCGTTTATCGTTTGGACTACAGTTTCTTTTTGTAAAGATACCAAAGCTGAATGCCATATCTTTAATGTTCCTTCGGGAATATTATTGCTGACCCACCACATTTGAGACATCAACAATAACATTTCGTCAGCGTCGTCTTCATTCATGTAATGATGGCTCCTCGATAAGCATTATCCATGTGGACAAAGGGCTTAATGCTTCAGCGTAATCTGCTGCTGCATCGAACCCGTTGAATGGACCGATAGCTTTGTATCCATCGTTGATATTCCCTTGCAAGATAATACAAGGGTCTGTTATTTCAGGGTGTTCGTCCCATCTATCAAGATGGGATAGGCTTCCAGTTCCCTTTCCCACGTTTCTTCCTTTCGTTACGAAGAGATATTATTTGAGCGCCTACACGCCCATAACGTCCTTCGTTCTCATCTTTTAAGCGCCTTAAGGCTGTTTCAAAAGCAGATTCTGTGAAAGCCCACGTTATATCCAGAGCTTTGTAACACTCTTCGAGAGTCCATCCGCTTTTTATAGCTCTATCTACAACCCATTTAATATTTTTAGGTGACGCCATAGGTTTTCGGCTTTGTTCGCTCCACCACAGGTTAAGCATTGAACGTGTATCGCTGAAACGTTCAGGCTTAGGAGATTCAAACGGAATCAGATCTCCCATCTTTAATCCTTTCTTTAATTAGCTGTGCAAAGTTATGCATTTCCATAACGACATACGCCCCTCCTGTCCCAAAGTTGCGGCGCTTAACTAAGGCGGCAGCAAACTGGGCATCGGCGTTCACTCGCTCTTGCTCTGTCTCTTTCATTATCTGGGACAAAGAAGATAGAGCGTCCTTCCTGTTTTTGCATTCGAAAACAAATTCAGGAAGATCTAAGCAACGTATATCACCTACATCCTTAGTGCCGGTTAATGGCAGACGCATAAACTCTGATTTGGTATAGCTCTCTAAATATCTAACACACTCAGTTTCCCAAGCGGTCCCTTTTTGTTTAGCTTTACTCATATAGGAGGGTTATCCTCTTCTATTCTGTCTTGCACGTAGAAGAACTCAGTCAAAATGTTTTGTACAACAAAAGACATTGACTGTTCCATAGCGTTGCAAGGTTCTAGAAATCCCCCGGCTGATGGATGAGTCTCCATCTGGCGCATCACTTCTAATGCTTCGAGTTCTACACGATGCATTAAGTCTTTATCTATTAATGCAGAAAAGATAGTTAAGTCAGCACCAAGCATTGGGATTTTTATTTCAAAGTTGTCGTTATCTTCGGCCATTAAAACGGTTCCTGATCTGTTTCGAACCCCCTTTGGACTGTCTGTACTGCTGTGTCTTCAGCTACATTACTACGTGCAGCGCCACGTTCTTCCCAACGATACGAAGGGCCACCTTCATCAGCATACAGACAAAGTTTGCTACGTTTTTGACCGTCTTTTTCCCAAGTATCTTCTTTCATACGGCCTTTAATTATGACTCTAGTGCCTTTTGTAAGTTCAGACATTCGTTCTGCCAATGTGTCCCAACATTTGACTTCGAACCAATGTGTCTGCTTACTCTCATCACGACCTGTAGTTACGGCAACTGACAACCGAACGTTCGCTTTGCCTGATTTTGCAAAACGAAGTTCAGGGTCTTGCCCTAAATTCCCAGCAATCGTTATCTCACTCATTACTTTCTCCTTCTCTCTTTTCGAGAATGTCTGCGAGAACATAGTTCCCGTCATGTTTATGCCAGAGATGTAGACCTAAGCCCAACCTCATTGCACATCTTTTAATACCATCCGAAGCGCAAGCTTTCAGACGTGCTCCGTCTGTCTTCCAGTTGTTCGGATTTTCGCACTCACCAACCTCTTGTATCGAGGTAGTTCGTCCATCAACATCAACAGTAAGAGTACAGAGGCAACCAGTGAGAGTACCATCAGCATCCCTAACAAGAGTATCAATAGCAAAATCATGTGGACCTACTATTCCTAATAAGAATTGCGATACGATACCGTGTGGCACATACGCTGCTGCAAATTTGCCCGGTTTAGTTTCAATGAACTTGTCCGAAAATGGTGTTGCTAATTTACTTAATTGGCTCATCTGTTTCTTTCTGTGCTTGAAGCACCAAAGCATTCGGAAGTAAGTTCGTCGAAACTTTTATGTTTCGGCTTCTAGCTGCTGTATATACGGATTGCCGTATGCTTGCAGGAGCACATTCAAAATCGACTCCCTTAATTAATCTTCTGATTCTTCCGTCGAACCATTCTTCGTATGGGTGTGTGCTACCTCTACCACGTTGGGCAAAGGTGTAACTCTCCAATATTTCAGCCATTATTCTCCTTAATGTTTAAATGAATGACATCTTCAATACCTATATCTCCGTACTGTTCGCAAATATCGTAATGAGAACAGTAATTACATTCCCAAGGAACTTCATCTCCCCAATGGCTTTTCAAACCTTCAGGTAATAGTCCTGTAGCTAAAAAGTTTTTTGCAGTACGAGCATGATCTTCTAAGAAGTATGTAGTAGCTACCGATATTGACGTTTCGCTTTCATCGAATGGTTCATGTATGTCGTACAACCACTCAACCATGTCACCAGCACGAGCACTATCCTTCCAACGAGAAGGCGTCGCATCAGTACACACATACACGAGGTGTATCTTCGTAAGCCCTAGCCCTAGTGCATATGCACACGCTTGGAATAGGTGCTCTTCCTTCGGCCCTTCTTGTCTTGCCTTACGGAACCCGTAGTTACGCATCGTTTTAATCTCTAAAACAGTTCCCTCATAAACACCGTCTGCGTGACCCGAAGTCATAACCTCAGGCATACTGACAGACACTTCGCATTCAAAGTTATGAACTTTGTCGTTAAACGCCTGCTGTATGTGATCGTGCATAGTGTTGCCAACTTCTCTAGCAACGAACCCATTAACTGCATTTGGGCCAACCTCTATCCGAGGCAGATGCATCCCATCGAGCATTTGTTTCCGATCACATGTAGTGATACTAGATACTCTTAGAAACGATCCATCTGCCGTTGGTTTATTGTCAGGCTGACTTATGTATTCACGGAGAGCTAGCTCCGCTGGCCCTTCTAGATATTGCATTATGCTCCCTCTCTAAACCCTATTATATCAGGCTTTTATGAGGATTTTTGCTGCTTTATCTGTTGCAGGCAATTTCCCGAACATAACGTTGGCTTGATGCCTACGAGTACGTTCAAGGCTGCTCTTAATACCTTTAATTGGTTTATCTTTTTGTTCCCATGCTTGGACAGCCATGAGTGCACCCCACTTGGTGTTACGAACGCCAGCTATATCTTCATCACGATAGAACCTGCTGTTTAAATCTGATTTCGTATTAAGCCAACGGGTCAGGGAGTTTTGATATCCCTGCATACTCAATGATTTTTCTCCCAGTACAGGCACTTCCCCAATGAGTCGAATGACTAATTCATCCCATTCTGCGTCAACAAACTCTTGGTTAGCCATTCGTTCAATCTGTGCAGCGTATTCTTTTTGCCGTTCGTAACCTTTGCATAACTGTTCAACAGCTTCTTGCATTAATCCTTGTGGGTCACCCATTTTCTTAAACTTGAAGACAGCTTCTGCATCCAAGATGTTCCACTTAAATGTATTCGCACATACAACAGCAGTAGCAGACTGAGTAGCTATCAATGGCACGTTCTTGTCATGCCCGTTGCCAATATTAAATATTGATTCGACTTTTGACCAGCCCGGGATCACTATGTCATCTTTAAATTTTAGAGAGACATAACCAACAGCACCGTTATCGTAAGTACCGACTGATTCGATAGTGTCTACAAGACCAGTATCGATAAGCATTCCAGTTAAGTCATCAGCCATGAATTCATGTTGAACTATCTGGTAACGATCACTTACTTCTGCATGAGCAATCGGAAAGTACTTCATTTTAAGTAGGTTTCTTTCAGGCAACATGACCTGTTCACCATAATGGGTGATATAAATTGGTGTTTTTGTTATTTCACACCAAGCAAATGCACGCCGAGCTTCTTCCCAATCTATTGGGCCGACATTCCCCAATTTATGCCAAGGGGTTTCAGCATACATAGCGTGTTGAGCATCAAGCCCCGTCATTCGATGAGCCATCTATTTTCTCCTTTGTTTCGTTATTGATAGCTTCTAATAGCCGAACCATCTCGTCACTAGAAAGATCGTGGACGTACAGGTTGTGAATTCCTAACGACCATGTCCCATCTTTATGGCAAGAGGCCCAAATGGCACCTTGTTTTTTAGGATGTAAGTGAACGTAAGCGTTTAGAGTCCCCTCTTTGAAATCATATTCACGGCTTTCGTCACATACTTCATTTTTGACAGTCGTACTGACTGTTATACTCTTCATCTCTTCCTTTCATTGAGATCTTCAGGAGAGAGGAACTTGTCATATAGCAGGGAGGCAAGCTCCTCTCTCCCTTTCTTGCAGCTAATCAGGCAGCGCCCCATGTACACCCTTCGGCATTCGTAGTGCGAACATCCGATTAGCTACGTTCTAATAGCGACCACAAGTCCATAGCCGCCACTTCAATTCAGTGTGTTCCACGATGTAGAACGCAAACCGAGTGGACTGTTCAACGTCAAATCTATCAGCCCATTTATCTTTAAAAACTTCATACCAAAAGTATTTATTAATTTGGAATAACCCATGATCGGCACCGTTATAAGCCCGTGGATTATGTAGTGACTCACACCACGCTATCCCTAATGCATCCACACAATCATCCGCAAAGTATTCACACACAATCGGTGCGACTTCAGGATTAGGCGGCTCATGGTTAATGGCAGCGAAGTCAAGTATCGACCAGATCACTAACCAAAGGTTCATTTCTTTTCCCGTGCCCGCATAATTTCTTCCCGAGTAAATGCATCAGAATAAACAATCGGTTTGTCACGACTACCTGTTGGCTTCGATTTCATCTTGTCAGTACTAGCCTGCACTGGCACATTAACTTCTGTAAGTTTATATTTACTATTTTTACGTTTATTGTCACGTAAGGCAGTTGCATGTGCACGCCACGCCTCACGACAACCAGCACATCGACAACCATTGCCATACCAACTAGCAGAAGGCTGTCCTTTGCACTTTTTCTTTATCTTGGAAACGGCCAATTCCCCTCTTCTTTCATCTCATCGATGCGTCGGTCAACATCATAACCTTCGTCATACTCGACATCATCATCTGGCAACAATTCACCAAAAGGATCAAAAGCATCCCAATCAATAGCCATATTTCTCTCCATTCATAGTCATAATCGTGGCTTCACGCTCTTCAACAGCAGCGAAACTGTAATGATCTTCAAGCTCACTCAAACGATCAGTCTCTATAGCTTGCAGCATCTCATCAACAGCTTCTTCTGGATCTTCAATATTAGATTCATAATTAACAATCCAATACAAAGTTTGTTTAAGTTCAACCTCAAACTCGTGCATGTGCTTTCTCCCATTCTTTTTCAGTGGTTTGCCAAACATACTGAGGACCAGCATGCCGTTCCTTACGCTTAGACAACCGAGTCTCTTGCCGCTTACATGCATGACATACAACAGACTCAATAACACCTGCTCTTTGCGCTCTTTTCATCAACGGCCCTAAAAGCCGAGAATTATCTAATTCCATATTCATACGCTTCAACGCAGCATGAACCTCATCAGTAGTCCAAGTCTCCCCGGGCCTATGACTCATAGCCACTATATAAATAGCGTGCTTGGCTGCTCGTTTCTGATCCTCTTTAGAATAAGTTTCAACTACTTCCATCCCATGATTCCGCAGTCTCACGCCCTCTTCTAAAGTCATTAGAAACTACCGCCAGCAATAACATCACCAAGACGATCAGTATTACCAAAAGCATCCTCTAAATTAATCTCGATCTGACGAGCACGCTCCTGAGATTCCCTATACATATCCTGCATCATCTCATCAAGATCCCAGTCAATCTTATGAATGATTACATCAAGCACCTCAATAACTCTCTTATCAGATTCAGCACCTAACTTCTGCTGAGTCTCCATAAGAAACTTAAGAATTGCTTCCGCACTAACCAATTTATTGCTCATTAGAACAACCCTGCTTTCTTCCATATCATGTACAAAAATAAAGACAAAGCCGAAATAGGTACCATACTAAGTACCCCCCTTCCAACTCCTATCAACTCCGATGCCATTAACACCAACATCATTTCCCTTTCTGTTTATACCCCGAACTTTTGGTCTATCTGATAGTGAATCATGCATGTCAGGGGGGAGGCGAGGCAACATCCCCTGCATTATTAGAAGGCTCAATGCCTTCTAATAATGCTGCTCTATCCACACTTGCAAGCTCAATGCTTGCCAGTGTGGTGGGGTTTGGGGGCTGGCCCCCATAGCTGGCAACTTGTTGACAGCAAGCGGGGGGTCCGGGGGGAGAAGTATTCTCCCCTCCGGCCTGATCCAAACCGGAGAGTTTGGCGATTGGGGTCCGGGGGGCATCGTTGCCCCTCGGAGATGGTGTGCTGATCTTTCAGCACAGGTTCCGGGCCGGGGTGTCCACGCTATGCGTGGGAGCTTGCGACCCGCAGAGCGTAGGTAACGGCGGTTCCTTCCTAGCCGGAGCGAAGCGACGGCGAAATTTTTTGGCGCTACCGAACGTCTGTTCGATCCCCGGCGCTGGGCGTAAAAAGCACAAAGGCCCCCTGGACTACATGCTATCCGTAGTCCAAGGGGCCAGAATTTTTTTGTGCTTATATGTTGAGCAACTCCCCGAAATCCCCGTCGAATTTCTCGGGGGCTGCGGCGGCTTGCTTCATGATCTCGACTCGGCGACCTTTTCGCATGGTCGCCATGTTCCGGGCGATATCATCGAAAGCCTCGATTAGTGCGGCTTGGTGATCGTCGTCAATAATTGACAACTCGGCCAGCCTCCACATTGTGACCGGCTCACCTGCTCGGGCGTGCTTCACTCCCCGAATCCCTTCGGCTTCGTTCGGCTCGACCTCCCATTCGGGAAACGTTGCCACTCCGCCGTCCCGATTGCGTTCGGGGCGTTCCGGGTGGAACTCCCAACGACAGACAGCGGTCCGGGTTTCCCGGGCGCCGTTCTCGTCTGGGTTACCGACCGGAATCGTTGCAAGGTGTAGCTGTTGCTTCGTTTCTTGTGTCTCGGTTTCGAATGTTCCCGATGTCTCGCCTACTCGCTCGCCAGAATCGCCCATCGTGGCTTTCCTTTGTGCTTGTAGGAACGTAAGCAAGTCTTTTTTATCTTGCTTAAACGTTGCCCAATTCGCCATACCTGAAAGAGCTTCAACTCTTTCATGGTCGGCCTCGACATCTACAAGCATCGTTGTTGTTGCGCTGTGCTCGATGATGCCGTTAGCGGTACGAATCGCACGAATAACAAGGTGCGCTTCTTTGTCTGACCCATCCGAGCGGGCGCCCTCATGGGCTACGCCTTCTGGGTCGGCATAAGCTTTAACCATTTCTTTATTCTCCCTTTTTGTTTTCTATCATTTTTAATAGATCTATTAATTGCAGCTTGTAACGCTGCACGATTTATTGGCTGCGTGTTAGCCATATCGTCCCTTTCTCCTTTCGGCCTAGTTTAGACGATCAACCTAAGCCCTACACCTTTACAACATGTCAACTATATGACAATCATAAAATCGAACAAACGTTCGGCCTACCTCTTCATTAGCCATCTCTTAAAGGACACAACCAACCATCACTTACCAAAACGCTGCACCAACAAAAGCTGACAAACAAACAAACACCAATACCCGTCCCACAACGCCTGCAAAAAAACACGCTCAACCACACTCACCACCTCCTTTCATACAACAAAACAAAACAACCAAACAAACCAACAACAAAACAGCACCGACCCACACCCCATAAGCCCGGGCGTGCCCGGGCGTACAGCGTCGGGGGCTGTCCCCCGGAGTCATCTCGGGGCGATACCCGAGCCGCCGGAGGCACCAACAACACAGCCGCAGCTTCCGCCCTTAAAGCGGAAGCAAGGCGAAGTAGTTTTCCCCACCACAAACAAAACCTACAAACCACAACATGGGGGAAACTACAAGGCAACCACTCTAGTCTGCTTGCAACCTAGTGGGTTAGTTGGTTTGCGTGTGGATTTGGGGTAGCGAGCGCAGCGGAACGCTGTGACCCGGCGTAGCCGGGGTGCTTTCGAGGTACGAGAAAGGCGAGCGGGTGGCGTATTGGGTGACCAGTACCCCCACCCCTAGAACTCAACGTTTGGTGTTGTACCCGTTGTTAAAACTTACGGACCTACAACCCCGGGGATGTGCCGAGCCTCCCCCCTCTCTAATATATGATTATCGGTGTGTTGGGGTGTTTGGTTCAGTTGTTTGGTTTGTGTGTGGTTAGTGTCCTTGGGTTCCTCCGAGTGTTGAGGCCGCTCTCGCCTTGACCTAGCCTCTCTGTGCTGGTCGCTCTATGCCCCCCGTGTTGGGCCGTCGTGTCTGGACATAGAGTCAGAAGCCCCTCTGACGGGCGATCGGACCGGTGTTAGCGGCGGGTAGGTTCGTACTGTATCATTTCTGGGTGAGGGGTTTGTCTAGTTTGGAGTTTTTGTGTCGAAAAAAAATAGTTATAAGAGGGCTTGGGGTAGCGTTGTTGAGAAGTGGAAGGATGAGGCTGCTAGTCACAAGGCGTGGCGTGATGCTGATTCTTCGATGATCCCAGAGTATGTTGCCCCTAAACGCCGCAGCTATCCGAAAGTGCGCTCTTTTGATTATGAGGAGTGGAAACAACTTCAGCGTTCTAAGCGTGCGTAATGTCTAGAACTGTACCTAGCCCTAAACGTTCTGCTTCTTATTATAGAAAAAACGCTAAGGCTAGAGCTAAAAAGGCTGCTTACGATAAAGCTTTTAATGCTAGGGCGGGGCAGAAGAAGGATCGTGCGGCTCATGGCCGTGCTCGTTATAAGGCAGAGAAGGCAGGAACTGTGAAACCTAGTCAAGATATGGTGAGGGGGAAGGGGGGCAAGCTGCGTGCTGGGGATAGGTCTAAGAATCGGGCACGTAAATGACTATTGAGGATGTGGCTGATAAAGCTGACGTATGGTCTGAGGCGATTAAAAAGATTATAAAGGCTATTTCCGCAGCCGGTATTGCTCTCGGGACAGCTATTGCGGCCCTTTTAGCGTTGTGGCCATCAGGCGAAGTACCTGAAGAGGCTCCTGCGTTATTGCAAGGAACAGGATATGGCCCTCAATGCTCTCAACTTTATAATACTATAGATCACAACTGGACGGAACAACAGTGGACTGTTTGGGAATCACTTAAACGAGATATGGACTGTTAATGGCAGAAGATATTGAAAACGATTTTAAACAGATAAAGGTTTCACGTTTAACACTCGGACTTATCATGTCTGTCGCAGTCACTTCTGGCGTCATTGTGTGGAACGCAGCCCAAGTCGCAGGCCGAATAGGCGAACTCGAACAAACAGTGAACCGTGTCGAGCAAGACATGGGTGAGTTGCAAATCGAAACCGATCCCACCATCCTTATAAGACTCGACTCATTAGAGAAAAAAATCGACGAGCTTGCCGATATAGAAGGTTTTGACGAGATAGACGAACGTATCGAAACTCTTGAAGAGTGGATTGACGAACTCGACCGTGACAGCGGCGAAGAATTTAGGTGGGAAATAGACGACCTGCACCACAGATCTTATGCGTTAGAAGAAGCAATCCGTTCTCGTCCTTGGGGTGACGACTTTTTAAG
>MDSY01119846.1_pt1 | contig 15591 bp, 13 predicted proteins | sample 811131 | NCBI WGS metagenome assembly MDSY01 (sample SAMN05326643, study PRJNA326480) | marine metagenome | isolation source: seawater | place: Atlantic Ocean: South West | collected 2010
ATAGAACAAGATTTTGAATTTAATCAAGATGCAGGTATTGATTTTGACAACGAGTATAAAAGTCCAGGCTGGGAAAGATACAAAAAAAATAAAATGTTAAAATGGAAAAAATAAAAAAACTAAGAAAGCTTTTCAAACAATATAATCTTGACGGTTATATTGTGCCAAAGAATAATAATTTTTTTGGAGAATATGTCCCCGCGGTAGAAGATAACTTAAAATATATTTCAAACTTCACTGGATCAGCTGGCTTTGCAGTTATTCTTAAAAATAGAAATTTTTTGTTTGTTGATGGTAGGTACACAACTCAAGCCTCCATTCAAAGTGGAAAAAGTTATAAAATTTTTACAATTCCTAAAAAATACCCGTTTGATGTTATTAATGATAAAAATATAAATTTAGGTTTTGATCCAAGACTTCATACTGAAAATTCATTAATCAGTCTTTTTAACAAGTCTCTTGTTAAGTTAAAGCCAATTAATAAAAATTTAATAGATTTACTATGGAAAAGAAAAAAAAATTTAAACATTAAACCCTTTTATTTAATTAAAGATCTAAATGCGGGTGAAAAATTTGATAATAAAATATCTAAACTATGTAAGATAATTAAGTCAAATAAAGTTGATTATCTTTTTACTACAGCTTCTGAAAATATAGCTTGGTTGTTAAATATAAGAGGTCAAGACACTGATTATTCCCCTTTACCTAACGCTCATGCTTTCATCGGTAAAAATAAAGAGTTAGTTCTTTTTTGTAATTTAAAAAAAATAACTAAAATTTTAAAATCTAAATTAAATAAAAAAATTAAGATTTATGATTTTAATGAACTTCCGAGTTTTATTTCGAATTTAATTAATAAAAAAATACTAATTGATGTTTTGTCTTGCTCTATTTATTTTAAAACTCTTATTAATAAAAACAACTCCATAGTAGAAAAGCAAGATCCTATTTATTTTTTAAAATCTTTGAAAAATAAAATTGAAATTAGAAATTCAATTAAATCACATATTTATGATGGGGCAGCATTAACTAAATTTATTTTTTGGTTAAAAAATAGTTTTAAAAAAAAAAAAATTACAGAGATTTCAGCTCAAGAGAAATTATTAGAGTTTAGAAAAAAAAATAAATCATTTTATTCTCTTAGTTTTCCAACTATTTCAGGAGCTGGTCCTAACGCAGCAATTATTCATTATAAAGCAGATAAAGAAAGTAATCGTTTGCTAAAAAAAGGAGATGTTTATTTAGTAGACTCCGGAGGTCAGTACTTATATGGCACTACCGATGTTACACGTACTCTTTCTTTGGATGTTAGAAATCCTAAAATTAAAGAAATTTTCACGAGAGTTCTTAAAGGACATATAGCTGTAGTGTCCCACAAACTTAATCGAGACACGAACGGTGATCAAATAGATCGTGCTGCCAGAAAACCACTAAGAGAAATAAATCTGGATTATCCACACGGAACAGGTCATGGAGTTGGTTATTTTTTAAATGTTCATGAGGGCCCTCAAGGAATTTCGAGAGGCAATAAAGTTAAATTTGAAGAAGGAATGATTACTTCTAACGAACCAGGTTTTTACCAAAAAAATCAATTTGGCATAAGAATAGAAAATTTAATTTATGTAAAAAAAATAAAAAATAAATTAAAATTTGTAGATTTAACTTTAGCTCCTATTGATAAATCACTTGTTATAAAAAAACTCCTAACTTCTTCCGAAAAATACTGGCTTAATACATATCATCAAAGAGTATTTAAAAATTTAAAACAATTTATGAATAAATTCGAATTAATTCAACTTAAGCAGGCTTGTTCAAATATTTAAAAATTTATACCAGTCATTCTCTGAAATAATATCTACACCTAATTCTTTAGCTTTTTCTATTTTGGACTTTGTTGGCTTAATCATGCCAGTGACAAGTATATTTAATTTTTTTGATAATGAGCCTAGAACTTTACCTCCATTTTCTTCAACTAATAATTTTGCTTCAGATCTGCTAATTTTTTCAAATCCACCTGTAAACATTATTGTTTTACCGCTCAGCTTTCCATCTTTGTTAAAAATTTTAGAATTCTCTATCTTTAAATTTTTTGCTAGGGATAATATAATTTCACAATTTGATGTATTAGAAAAAAAATTTTCTAAAGATTTTAATTGAGCTGATCCTATGCCGTCTAATTCGTTAATACTTTTTAATAGATTTTTTCTTTTTGTATTATTTAAAAGTTCTATAAATTTTTTAATAGAAATAAAAAAGTTGCCAATTAGTTTTGCATTTTCTTCTCCAATATGTCTTATGCCAAGAGAATATATAAATTTATCTAATAATATACTTGATGATTTTTTTATTGCATTCTTTAAATTTGTAACTGATGTCTGGCCCCATCCCTCTAGATTTATAATTTTTTTATAATCTAAATTAAAAATATCAGAAGGAGTTTCTATTAATTTTAATTCCCAAAATTGATCTATAACTTTTTTTCCCAGGCCATCTATATTGAAAGCATCTTTTGAAACAAAATGTTTTAATTTCTCTTTTGCAATATTTTGACATTTATAGTCTTTATCTAAACATCTTCTTACGGCATCTATTTTTTTAGTATTAATATTTATTTCTTTTATTGTTTGAGATCCGCATGAGGGGCATTTGGTCGGGAAAATGTATTTTTCTACCCCTTTTTTTCTTTTGCTTAGATCCACAGACACTATTTGCGGGATTACATCGCCCGCTCTTTGAATGCTTACATAATCTCCTATTCTAATATCCTTTCTCATTATTTCCTCTTCATTATGAAGTGTTGCATTAGAAACTACAACTCCACCAACAGTTACAGGCTCAACCTTTGCCACAGGTGTTAACGCACCTGTTCTTCCTACTTGAATAGTTATATCTTTAACTCTTGTTGAGGCTTTAACAGATGAGAACTTATAAGCTATAGCCCATCTTGGAGAATTAGATGTGTTGCCTAATCTTGATTGAAGCTTAAGATCATTAATCTTTATAACCATCCCATCAATATCATAATCTAAACTTGATCTGCTCTTTTCTATTTTGATGTGTTGACTCTCAATCTCAGTAATATTTTTTGCTAAATAATTAAGAGGATTTGTTTTAAATCCCCACTCACTAATCTTTTTTAAAAAATCAGTTTGATTTTTAAAAATTAAAGGATCTACTTTACCGAATGCATATGCAAAAAATTGTAAAGGTATTTTTGCAGTTATAAAAGAATTTTTTTGTCTTAATGACCCTCCAGCTGCATTTCTGGGGTTTGCAAATTTTTCTTTAATTTTTTCAAAATCTTTTTTTCCAATATAAACTTCACCTCTAATTTCAAGAATTTTTGGTATATTTTTTCCTATAATTTTATGTGGTATTTGTTTTATTGTTTTAATATTATCAAGAATATCTTCACCTGTTGTACCGTCCCCTCTTGATAATCCTCTGACTAATAAACCATTGCTGTATGTTAAAGAAGCTGAAATACCATCTATCTTTGGCTCTAAAGAAAAAGACAAATTTAGATTTTTATTGTTAAGAAAGTTATTAATTTTTTTTATGAAATCCTCTATATCGCCAGCATTAAATGCATTAGATAGAGATAACATAGGCATAGCATGTTTAATTTTTTCAAATTTTGATGATGGCTTGAAACCAATGCTATCACTAACTGAGCTATATTTTTTTAAAAAAGAATTATTTATTTCTAATGTAATAATTTCTTTTTTTAAAGTATCGTATTGCTGGTCATTAACAACAGGTGAGTCTTTATCGTAATAAAATTTATCATAACTTTGTAATAATTTTATTTTTTTAAGATAATTTTTATTTATATTATCTTTTGTTTTAGACATTTAATTTTAATTAAGTATTTTTTTTATTGTTCTTTTGATTAAACCATCATTTTTTTCTTTTTTCATTTTTTTTGGAATTTTATAATTTTTGTTTAATACCTTATAAGATTGAGCGTACCATTCACTTGAATTATAATTATATCCTAGAATTTTAGCTGCTGCTCTTGCTTCTTCTACTAGCCCAACTTTATAATAAACTTCAACTAGTCTGTGCAACGCTTCTTCGATAAAAATTGTTTCAGAATAATCGTTAACTATAGTTTTTAATCTATTTATTGCAGGTATCCATTTTTGGGTTGCAATATAATATTTTGCAACATACATTTCTTTTGCTGCAAGTTGATTATTTACTAAATTTAATTTAAATTTTAAATCTATTGCGTATTCTGTATTTGGATAGTTTTTTAAAAAAAAATTTATTTTTTCTCTTGATTTTAAGAGTGGATTAATATCTTTTTTTTCATCTAAAATTTGCTCATAAAGTGTTATAGAAATTAAATAATGTGCATATGTTACATTTTTGTCCGCTGGATATTGTTCTATAAATCTCTCTAAATTAGTGATTGCCTCAGGATAAAAGTTTATAACGTACAAGCAGTAACTGGACATCAACGATGCTTTTGCCGCATACTCAATTTTAGGTAAAATCTGTTCTGACTCGGAAAACTTTTTGGAAGCAAAAAAAAAATTTCCTTTATCCATTAACTCTATTGCCTCTCTATATATATCAAAAGCTTTATCTGAATCTGCTGGGATGTTACTTAACTCTGGTTCTTTTTTTGAGCAAGATACAATTAAAAAAGTTATTAAAACTATATGAATTAATTTTTGATACATTCACTTACTCATATCAAAATAAATTAATTAGGTAAATTTTAAATATTTTAGGCGTTTACAGCTAGCTTATTTGCTGGTGTTTTAAAATAATTTTTTTTAGTAACAGAACCTTCTTGTTCAATTATTTCAAAATTTGAATAATCTTTAAAAAAAGATCTAAGAAATAAATTACTCAAACTATGTCCACCTTGGGTGCACTTTACACTACCTAATATTCTATATCCGGACAATAAAAAATCTCCTGCTAAATCTAAAATTTTGTGATTAACAAATTCTTTTTCATTTCTAAGTCCTTCAGTGTTTAAAATTTTATTATCTTTGACCACTACGGCGTTTTCTAAAGTTCCACCTTTAGCTAAACCTTTTTTTTTTATTTTTTCTATATCTTCAAACAAACAAAAAGTTCTTGAGGTGTACACGTGTGTTAAATCGGTATCTGAGAAATTAATTTGGTTGTTTTGTATGCCGATAACCTTATTTGAATAAACTAACTGAAAGTCAACTTTAAAACCTTCGTTATTAGGTTCTATAGAAATTTTTTTTTCACCTTCTTGTAATTTAAAATTCTTAGTAACTTTTAAGAATTTTCTTTTAGCATTCTGTTTTTTAAGACCTGTTCTAAATATAGTTTCAACAAACTCTTTAGAGGATCCATCCATAATTGGCACTTCACGATTTCCAATCTCTATCAAAGCATTGTCTATGCCCGTAATGTAAAGAGCAGCTAATAAGTGTTCTACCGTTGATACCGTCACATTAAATTTATTTTGAAGCGTTGTGCAAAGTGTGGCGGAAGATACGTTTTCAAAGTTAGCTTTTATAATATTATTCATACCAAGATCTGTCCTCTTAAAAATTATTCCATAATTTTCAGCTGCTGGTAAAATTTTTACTTCAGTTTTAAGCCCACTATGCAACCCTACACCTGAAAATGCGACTTCTTTAAGTATGGTTTTTTGATAATGGCTTAACATAATTAACTTATAGTGATTAAAGTAATTCTTATTAAAACAACTAATGTTTCGAAAAAATACAGTTTACTTAGTTAAATAATCTTGAAAAAAAAGTAGAAATTATTGATTTATTTGACTGAAACAATGGTATTGCTTCTTTCTCCCAACCTTTACTAATTAACTCTACCGCACCATTTAAGCTTAATAGCGAAATATCTTGTTCATTTTTACCCAATATCAACTCTTGATTAATAAATTTATTATTTTGGAGAGCAAATTTTATGTTTTGGAAATACTCAATCCTTTCAATAATTACATAAATAGAATTATTATTTTTTCTAAAATAATTCAAATTAGAATTTTTTTCATAACATATTTCAATTAGTTCATCTAAACGTGCTTTAACTATATCTAAAATTAATTGGTGCTTAATCTTTCTGTAAGGAGATATGGAAAAAAATTTTTTGTCTAAATAGGAATCAGTATCATAGTTTATAGCTTCCATTAAACTGATTTCTTTTAATAAAATTTCTACTTCATTGATTTTTAATGAACAAAGCTTAGATATATCTTTAATAATTATATCAATACCAAAATTAAAATCTTGAGATATAACATAAGACTTATTTTTAAATAATGAAATATTTATTCTATTATTTTCTAGTTTAATAATTGTAAAATTTTTATTATTTTGATTTTTTTTTAAAAAATTAATTCCCTCAACAAAGGGTTTTAAAATAATACGATCTATGTTTAGGCCACAATTATTAAAAACTAATTTCACATTCTTGAGAACATTTTTATTTACTAAAAAGAAAGTCATATTTTGATTGTAAAATTCTCCGAAAAGACCAATTGGAAGATTTTCTAGATTATCACTATCTAAAGAAAAACTAGAATTAAAGAGATGAACCAAAGAGTGCCTGTCTTCGTTTGAGGTTATCATTGTCTTTATATCATTTAGTATGTAGGTAATATCTTCTTTAGAAACTTGAGATCCATTTAATTTTTTGTAACCACTAATATTTATGCAGTTTACATTATTTGGATTAATAATTACTGATACTTTAGAAAAAAAAAAGTTTAACTCATCTTCAATAGAGTTGATATTTTTTTTAATTAACTTTGTTACGAGCTCAATGTCAATTATTCTACCATTTTTAATTCCCTCTGAATCTATTAAAATATTTTTAAGAATTTTATAATCTTTTTTTTCATCATAAGAGATAACAAAAAAAATAATTTTTTTATCGTTAAGCACAGTTATTAAATAAGGTTCATTTAATTTCATTTTATATTATTGTAAAATTAGTTGATTTTTAATTCTGTAATCAAATATTTTATATTCTGAAAAACTAGGATTATTCAAAGTTGTTTCGATTTCCATTAATATTTTTTGATAGTTAACATCTGGTAATTTAATAATTATTTCATCTTTAAGAACAATGTCCCATCTTCCAATGTCAAAGTAATAAAAAGCTTTTACATTGTTTATTTTAAAATTACTTTTTTCTAAATTTTTAAAAAAAGAACTAAAGTTTCTGTGATTTCCAAAAACTACTGGTAAATTTTCAAAAATTTTCATCTCTACATAATTAATTTTTTTACCTTTTTTGGTTAAATAATATCTTTTTTTGTCATTAATTTCTGTGACTACAGGTATGTTCTCGGATATCAAAATTTTTAAAGTATTTGGGTATTTTTTTTTTAATTGAATACTCGATATAAAATCATATTTATTAGTGACTTTAGTGATTTCATTTTTTTTTAAAAAGAATAAACTTGTATTTTTTAAGAATTCTAATTCAGCTTTTAATTTGGTCAAATCAAGAACAAATGATTCCTCTGTTATAATGTTTTTAATAGGAAAAATAATACTAAAATTTTGTTTTTTTTCATTAAAATTATAAGTAGTTAAAATAATAAAAAAAAAAATTAGTATAAAAAATTTATTCTCTTTCATTGTCTGTTAAAACTTGCGTCATCTAGAATATTTTTAATAAGACATTTAAATGATATATTTAAATATTTGGCTATTTCCGGAACTAAAGATAAATCTGTCATGCCTGGCTGAGTATTAATTTCTAGCAGATAAAACTTATTGTCTTTGAATTTAAAATCAGATCTTGTGATACCACGGCACTTTAGCGCCTTGTGAGCTTTAATTGCTAAATCCAATACTTCTTTATATTTTTTACTTGATAAGTTTGCCGGCATTAAATGTAACGTTTTTGCTGATTTGAGATATTTAGCTTTATAATCGTAAAATTTTCTTTTTGGTTTTAGTTCTATTGCTCCTAAGGATTTTCCGTTTATAACTGCAACTTGAATTTCTTGACCTCCAACAAAATTTTCAACTACTAGTGTTTTATATTTTTGAATTAATTTATTTACATTTTTTTTAAGATCTGTAAAATTCACACATATTTTAACACCAATACTTGAGCCCTCATTAGATGGTTTCAAAACCAGCGGATAAGAGAGACTTGACTTAAGTATATTTTTTTTTTTTAGAATATTGATATAATTAATTGAATTTAACTCTAAATAAGCTGGGGTTCTAATCTTGTTTTTTTTAAATGCTATCTTAGAAATTATTTTATCCATGGAGTTCATCGAGGATAAAATACCTGAGTGAGTATATGGAATTTTAAAATATTCAAAATAACTTTGAGCTACACCATCCTCACCATCTTTTCCGTGCAAAGCATTAAAAATTAGATCCACTTTATAATTTTTAATTTTTTTTAGATCTTTTTTTGCTGGGTCAAAATTTAGAACTTTATATTTCAAGCTTTTAATCGCATTAGAGCATGCTTTGCCTGATTTTAAACTAATCTCTCTTTCACTTGAGCTCCCACCAGAAACTACTAAAATTATTTTTTTTTTCATTCAATAGCTATTTGTCACAACCAATTATTTTTATCTCTAGTTCTAAATTAGTTTTAGTTTTCTGATGTACTGTTTCTCTTACTTTGTTTATTAATTCTTCTAACTCTTTTGAAGTAGCGTTTCCATTATTAACAAAAAAATTACAATGTTTTTCCGATATTTTTGCATTTCCTACAGCAAAATTTTTACAATTTGACTCTTCAATCAATTCCCAGGCTTTTTTATTTTTTGGATTCTTAAAAGTACTTCCACATGTTTTGATTTGACTTGGTTGTGAAATTTTTTTTCTTTCTACCATGGCTTTTTGTTTTTCTTTAATTTCTTGTTTTAAAGACTCTTTTCCTATTAGTTTGACACTTATGATGAGTAAGTTGTTTTCAAGATTAGTACTACGATAAGAAAATTTAATATCTTTGGTTAGAATTTCTTTGATCTGACCATTTATAGTTATTACTTTAATTGAGTGAAGTATTTTTGAAATATCATTGCCATAACAGCCAGTATTCATTTTTATAGCTCCTCCTATGGAACCTGGTATGCACGCCAAAAACTCCAATCCAGTTATTGAATTTTCCATTGCAAAATCAGCCACTTTTTTATCCGGCGTTGCAGCACCAACTTCTATTACATTGAGTGAATCTAAGTTTGTATAAGAAAATGCTGAACTTAATTTTATTGTAATTCCCTTGATTCCACCATCTCTTATAAGCGTATTAGATCCAGCTCCCAATACAGTAAATTTCTGTGGTTTAAATTTTTTTAAAAAAAGAATAATATCTTCTATGTTGCTTGGCTTAAAAAGTACTTCTGCAGGCCCTCCAAGGTTAAACCAACTGTAGTTAGATAATTTTTCATTAATTAGAATTTGTTTTCTGAATTTTTTTTCTAATTTCTCTATAGCTATTTTCATAAATTATTTTTAAGATTATACATCCATTTTGAAATAGACCCAGCCCCCATACCTATAACAACCTCATCATTTATTAAATTTTTTCTCAAATATTTTGTTATATCCAATTCATTTTCAACAATGATTACTTGAGCTTTAGAAAATTTAGAAATTAATTTAGCAAAACTGATTGGATTAAATTTTTTATCTATACCCTCTCCTGCTGCATAAACTGGACATAGAATTAATTGATCTGTATCTTTAAAACACTTGGTAAATTCTGATTTTAAAGTTCTTAATCTAGAATATCTATGAGGCTGAAATATTGTAATAATTTTTCTTTTTGGTGTTACTTTTTTAACAGCTTCTAATACAGATTTTATTTCTGTTGGGTGGTGAGCATAATCATCATAAAATTCTACATTATTTTTTTTAAATACTTTTGTTAGTCTTCTTTCTACACCCGAAAAATTTTTTAATGCTTTTTTAATAATTTTAGTTTTTAAACCTAGGTTTAAACACAAGGAAACTGCTGCGCTAGCATTAAGCACATTATATTTTCCAATTAGATTAAGTGAAATGTTTCTTATGTAAAAATTTTTTGAAGCATTATTTTTAACCTTTAAGTCAAATTTTGTACGCCCAATTGAATATTTAGTATTACAAATTTGATAATTAGCTTTTTTACTAAATCCATATGTAAAATAGTTTTTTGTTTTTAATTTTCTTATTATTTTTCTTATATAAATATCATCTAAGCAAAGAAAGCATTTTCCTATGGGGGGTGTTTTTTCAATAAATGTTAAAAATGCTGAAATTAAGTTATTAAAACTTTTATAAAAATCTAAATGTTCTTTGTCCACGTTTGTTACAATAGAATAATTAATTGGTACTTTTAAAAAACTGCCGTCAGATTCGTCTGCTTCTACAATCGCCCAATCACCTTTGCCTAATTTAGCATTATTTTTTAATGAATTGATGACTCCTCCGTTAATAATTGTTGGGTCTAATCTTGCTGCTGAAATAATCTTAGCTACAAGAGATGTGGTGGTAGTCTTGCCGTGAGATCCTGTAATAATAATATTTTTCTTTAAATCAATTATATTTGCTAACATTTCTACACGATCATAGGATGGTATCTTTTTTTTTCTCGTGTGATGAAGTTCTATATTATTTTTTTTTATTGCTGATGACTTTACAACAATTGTTGCATTTGAAATATTTTTTGCGGAATGTCCTTTTAGAATTTTAATACCTAGTTTTTTACAGTTATCTGTATTTTTATTTTCACTTATATCACTACCTTGGACATTAAATCCCATGGTTTTCATTATTTGAGCTAAACCACTCATTCCTATTCCACCTATACCTATAAAGTGTACTATTTCTTTTTTTCCTATTTGAATTTTATTCATGTTTTAATTTTTTTATTATTTTATTAATCTTAAAAAAAACTTCTTTATCAGAATATTTTTTTTGTTTTTCAATCATTTTATCTAATAATTTTTTATCTTTATAAAATGATTTTATCAAAGGAAATAATTTTTCATCGACTTCTGATTCTTCGACTAGAAGGCTATATCCTTTTCTTTCAAAATAGTTAGCGTTTTTATTTTGGTGAGAATCAGTTGCGTGGGGATATGGAATAGATATAAAAGGAATATTACAGTTTATAAGTTCAGCTGTTACTGACGAACCTGACCTAGTAATTACCAATTCTGCTTTTGAAAAATATTCCAAAATATTACTAGAAAAATTAAATAATTTAAAATCAAAATTTAATTTTTTATATATTTCACTAAGTTTTGTAGTCTGTGACTCTGTGCATTGTTGAAATATTTTTATTTTGATATTTTCATTATCACATTTTTCAAAAACACTAGGCAACAATTCCCCAAATGATTTTGCTGCTTGGCTTCCACCTAGAACTAGAATATTTAATATATCTTTAGAAAAAAAATTGTTTTTTTTAAAATTAAAAATCTCTTCTCTTATTATGTTTCCTGTGACTATCACTTTGTGTTCGTATTTATTTTTAACACCCAAAATATCCTGATATGAAACAAAAATTTTAAATGCAAACGGTAGTAAATATTTATTACTTTTTCCTATTTGAATATTATTTTCATAAATAATAAAAGGTATATTTAACGTCCTCGCTGCTAAACAGACTGGAAATGATGCATGTCCCCCCATGCCAAACACAACCATTGGCTTTGCTTTATATAAAACTACTAAAGATTTTATGTATGATAAAAAAATTATAAAAATTGAAAAAAATACATTTAGAATATTTTTTTTAAATATTGTTGCAGATTTATTTAAGATTAACTTAATATCATTATGCTTATCTAGATATTTCAATCCCCTCTTATCGGTAATAATTTCAACAATATAACTATTATTAATAAAATTTTTTGCTAAACTATACGCTGGAAAAATATGTCCACCTGTTCCACCTGTTGCAATTATAATTTTATTTTTATTAATATTCTTCATTTACAAACCTTCGTCTTGTAAAATTTAATATAATCCCTGCTAGAATAGCGCTTCCAGCCATTGAGGACCCACCATAACTTAAGAATGGGAGTGTCATGCCAGTTGTCGGTAATAAGCTGGTGTTTACACCAACATGAATAAATGTTTGAAAAATCAAAAGTGTAGCAAGTCCAGAAAGAGAAATCTTAATAAATTTTTCATTTTCTACCAACGCAAACTTAATAATTCTAAACGAAATATATAAAAATAAACTAATTAAAAGTATTGAAACAACTGATCCAAACTCCTCTGCAATAACAGAAATAATATAGTCTGTATGTGCTTCGGGAACACTATCTTTCAGAGTTCCTTCGCCCATTCCTTGACCTGTAAGACCACCCTCTCTAATAGCATCGAGTGCTTTGCTAGATTGAGAGGTATTATCTTTTGTTGGGTCAAAAAATGTTTCAATACGATTAAAAATATATGAAAACTTGTCAGGATAAATAAGGAGTATTCCTGCTACAGATGCAAAAGTAAAACTAAAAAGACTAAAAATATAAATTAATTTTATCCCTGAAACAAAAACAACTACTGACCAAGATAAAATTAGTAAAACTGTTTGACCAACATCTGGCTGATTTAACAAAATAATACACAGTAAAATTAAAATCGATAAACTAAAAAAATAAGAAGTGTTAGATGTGCTTAAAGTGTCTTCAGATAAAATCTTTGCAATCACCACAATGAAAAAAGGTTTTATAAATTCTACAGGCTGAAAACGAAAAAAAAATAAATTTAACCAGCGTTTTGAACCTTTTACTTCTATGCCAAAAAATAAAACTAAAATTAAAAAAATCAGAGTGATAAGAAAAATTGGAATTAAAATTTTTTTAAAAAAATTAAACTGAATAGTAGAAACTAAAACCATTAAAAAAATTGCTGATACTGCAAATATTAAATGTTTTGAAAAAAAAAAATAATAATCTTTGTTTAGTCTTTCTCCTGCTAAAGTTGAAGTTGATGCAAATGAGAAAAAAACACCTAAAATAAATAATAAAAGAAAGCTAATAAATATAGCTTTATCTATATTCCTCCAATAATTTTTTACATTATTTTTAAAGAAATTTTTTAGCATAGTAATTAGTTATTTTTTTAAATTGATTACCTCTATCTACAAAATTTTTAAACTGATCGTAAGAGGCACTTGCGGGACTAAATAAAACAGTAGTTTTAATGTTTCCTATTAAAGGTAAATGTTTAAAAATATCTTTGATTGCATTTTTTAAATTAAAAGAGATTTTGTACTTAATTTTTGTTTTTAACTGATTTTCAAAATAAGTTGGATTTTTACCAATAATAAATGATTTAATTATATTTGAATTTATTCCTTTTAGGTTAAATTTATCTCTAACTTTTGGTAGACCACCAAAAATCCAAAAAATATTTTTATTATTTTTTAATGCATGTTTAGTAGACTCAAAACTTGTTGCTTTAGAATCGTTAATAAATGTTATATTTTTTCTTTTTAAAAATATTTCATGTCTGTGTGGCAAACCCTTGAAGTTATTTATCGCTTTAAGAAAAGTTTTTTTCTTGACCTTAAATATCTGGCATATTTCATAAGCAAACGCTAAATTTTCTAAATTTGGCTCTAACATTAAATATCTATTGGTAATTTTTTTTTTTATTTCACTGCTTAAAAAATTTTTTTTTACAATTTTTAATTTACCTAAGTAATTTTTTTTTTTAAAAATCTTAATAAGTTTTTGGTTATTTAATAGTGCACTATCATTATTATCTTGTTTTGAAAAAATCTTAAATTTCGAATTTTTATAATTTGTCATTGTTTTGTGCCAATCTAAATGATCATTACTTATGTTCAAAATAGCTGCAAAATTTGGTTTTATAAATTTTGTATATTCTAATTGAAATGACGAAGCTTCTATTATTACAATTGTTTTTTTTGTAATTTTTAAATCTAATATTGGTTTTCCAATATTTCCGCCGAGTTGAACATCGAGCCTGTTTGTTTTAAGTATATGTTGCGTTAAACTACATGCTGTTGATTTTCCATTAGTTCCAGTTATTGCTATAATTTTATAAGGTTTTTTTTGCATATAAAATAAATCTAAATCGGTAATTATTTTTTTTTTATTTCTTAATAATTGTAATTTAAATTTTGTTTTATCAATGCTAATTCCGGGACTAATTACAATATAGTCCACTTTATCTAATGCTTTTTTAAATAGAATAAATTTTTTTTTACTATTCTTATTTTTTTTGTCATCCCACACATAAATTTTTTTTATATTTTTTTTTTTTAAAAATTTAAATGTAGAATTTCCCGATAAACCAAGTCCATATAAGGCAAAAGAGCTATCTTTTATTGGTTTTAATGTTTTCATTAATTATCGCAGTTTTAATGTAGCTAATCCTATTAATGCTAAAATAATTGCTATAATCCAAAATCTTATTACCACGGTTGACTCTGGCCAACCTTTTTTTTCAAAATGATGATGAATTGGAGCCATCATGAAAACTCTTTTGCCGGTTAGTTTAAAAGATAAAACTTGTATAATAACTGAGACAGTTTCAAGAACAAAAAGTCCACCGATTATTGCTAAAACTATTTCATGCTTAACTATTATAGCTACAACTGCTAATGATCCCCCTAAAGAAAGTGAACCAGTGTCTCCCATAAATATTTTTGCTGGTGGGGCATTATACCAAAGAAATCCTAAACACGAACCAAAGATAGCTCCACAAAATATACTTAGTTCTCCTGCATTTTCAACATAAGGAATTTTTAAATATTCCGCGAAAATTGTATTGCCAACCACATAACTTATAAGGGTATAAGATAGAGCAACTAACATTACAGGTACAGTAGCGAGACCATCTAAGCCATCAGTTAAATTTACTGCGTTAGATGCACCTACAATTACAAAAAGTGCGAAAGGTATAAAAAAAATACCCATTGGTAAAATTAAATTTTTAAAAAATGGAAAATATAAATTATTTAAAAATTGATGATCAGAGTGCCTGAATAAAATATAAATTGCTATTAAACTAACTATAATTTGACCAAAGAGTTTTAACTTTGAATTTAGACCTCTAGAATTTTTTAATTTAATTTTTAACAAATCATCTACAAAGCCTAAAAAACCTAATCCTATAGAAACAAAAATCACTGTTAAGATGTATATATTGCTTAAGTCTGCCCATAAAAAAGTTCCTAAAAAGATACCCAATATAATAATTAATCCTCCCATTGTAGGAGTTCCTGATTTTTTTATTATATGGTCTATTGGGCCGTCTTGTCTTATAGGACCCGATATCTGATTTTTTTGAAAAATTTTTATTAATGGCTCTCCAATTATAAAAACAATTATAAATGATGTTACTACTGATAGCCCTGTCCTAAATGTTATGTATTTGAAAACATTTAAAAAAGAATAATTTTCTGTAAGAGATGTTAAAAGACTATAAAGCATTTTTATTTCCTAAAATAATTGACTTTGATAGTCTATTTAAACCAGTAGCATTTGAACCTTTTATCATTAAGTAGTCATCTTTGTTTATAATGTTTGAAAAAATTTCATCAAAATCATCTAAATTTTGTAAAATGTTTCCTTGTTTGGCTTTATAAGTCCTTTGATAGGTTTTAAAAGCATTTTCCCCATAC
>MDSY01022215.1_pt1 | contig 15585 bp, 23 predicted proteins | sample 811131 | NCBI WGS metagenome assembly MDSY01 (sample SAMN05326643, study PRJNA326480) | marine metagenome | isolation source: seawater | place: Atlantic Ocean: South West | collected 2010
GACCACGCGCAGTTTCGTCGTTTTGTGGCGGTACTCGTACACCCCATCTTGCGCGCCGACGCAGGACCAATCTGTGCGCCAGTCGTATACTGCTCGAACTTTGCAGTCCTCGCACAATTTTTTATCGTACTCGTCCATCTGTTTACGATGTGATTGTACAGTCTCTGTAAATACTCCTCAAATTCGTTGTCGTCGTACGATACTAGTCAAGATCTCAACAACGCTTGGTTCGTGAAACATGCCTGGTGGTGCATTCGATACACTTTGCGCTGGTAGTATTTCAAGATCCAGGTAACGACAGGTAGCTTTGCAGGCTTCGGGACTACTATCTACGAGAAGCATGCGTTTAAAATCGTAAATCTTGTACCCAAAGTGGTGATTGTGTTCGAAGACCCAGTTTTTGTAGTATTCGCGCAACCACCACTCCACCATATGGCCTTTATTGACTTTTTCTCCGTTAGTCGCCAATATAACAACGCGCTTTAAACAAATACCGGCCCTTTCAAATTCCTTTTCCGCGTTTGCTTTGCTTCCATTTGTAAAAATTAATAGTGGGTGCGGCGTTGCTTCTACTTCTTTGACAAACTGTTTTGCGATAGAATAGTACACTCTTTCGTCACTCCCACTCTGCCACCACAAGAGCATAGCAAACACGGGAAGAAGAAAATGCATTTGGCCAAGAATCAACAGATAAAAGAAGAAATGAGCGTAGTACTGCCAGTTCGTGCGATCTTCCGTCGTCATGCCTAACTCTTGCATTAGGTTTTGGTATACGTCTTTAAAGACTGCGTTAGCCGGCACCGCGACGGGCGAAAACGTTGAGTCGAAGTTGTAGACCATGAGAGTTTTCATTTCACCGTGGTCCTCCTCGTTGTCCTCCTCGTTGTCCTCCTCGTTGTCCTCCTCGTTGTCCTCCTCGTTGTCCTCTGTGTCGGGTGTGTCGGGAGCGTCTAGTGCGTCCTCGCTCCATTCTTCCGGTACATCCTCGCTCCATTCCGGCGACGGTGCATCCTCCGGTATGTTCATGGTGTTTTTTTTAAATTGTCGCGCAAAAATGGCGCGAAATAGGGTTAGGGTTACATACCAAACTACTTGGAGCACTGAGGCATACTTCCAGTAACATCATGGCTCATATAATCGATCTTTTGCGCTGCAACCCAGACAAAGTACTATGGATGGGCAACAAACCGCGGAATAACGTGATAGAACTGAAACCTGTTCCGGACGAAACCAAGCCAGGTGAGATGTACGAGCTGTTGGGCAACGGTTGCACAAAATTGGGCATTATCCCGTTCACGCTGGCTGGCATGAAGGGAGAGTTGATTTACGACGTGGACTATTTGGCGCGCGCTTGGCGCGAGCAGCTTCCAATTGAGCGCAACGAGCTCGCTTTTTGCGAATTTGGGCATGAGTGGTATGGCAACATTGTACTAAAACGGAGTACAATATCTGATACGGTATACAATATCTGATACGGTGTATATATGAAACAAAGTATGCGATTAAAATGGCGGTGCCTCCCCCGGAGGATGTAACCAACCAATATTTTTGTGAGAACGTACGATTAAAAACCGTTCTGCATGTTGGCGGGGGACTTTTTGGTACTGAGAATGAATCTGTAACGAATACCGCCTTGCGTTTTCGGTGCGGTAATACCAATGTGCTGGTGGATCTATGGTCTGCGCCACTCGACGTGCCTGAGTTCACTCTTCTGGCCTACGACACATCTGCTGTGGTATTGGCTTTGTCAAACGATGATGTGCACCATAATAAAACCCAGCGAATAGCGGACATAGCTTTGGCCGTCGTGTCTTTGGACGGAGGGGAGTTAGTACAAGAATTTGCTCGGCAAAGACATCTACCGTTGTTCCAAGGAAAGGCCGGGTTTTTTTGGTGTGTGCACTACTTACTTACGAAGTAAAATATTAGTAAAATGATACTTTTGACTGTTTTTTTTGTTTATCTTTTTTATTTAACGTACGCGGTGCACGTAACACGTGTCCGAATTTTAAAGATGATTAACGATGCCGAAATTAACGACAAAGAAATTCCGCTTCAAAGATTGCGCGATTTGGTGACATTTTCATGAGCATTGCCGTCTGTACGTGATGTAGTGGCAGTTTCCGGCCATGTTGACTTTGCAGAGAACGGCACTGAGGTCGTATGGAATTTGGTTGTTGTCAAGCAGCGTGCGCTCCAAACAACCCAACTCCATAGCCTGTGGGCATGTGATATGGACAATAAGCGCTTTATTTGTTTCGTAATTGCTGACAAATATGTTGTGTTTTTGTGGCTGACCGCACGATCCCTCGCATTGGATCTCTACTGAATCTCGCGGCGCAACAGATTGAATTTCTGGTGCCTCGGATGATTCTTCCGGGAATTCACAGCGTTTGTCGCGCGCGGTGTAGAAAAGAATATAGGGCATGCTTGTTCTTTTCACGATACTGCAGATTTGGATGCAATTGTCATCGCAGCGCCACCATGTTTTGCCAAGCTGGTCGGTTGGAGCGTCGCGGGTCTCTGCTGCTTTTTCTGCAGAAACCTCGCCATCTGTGATGGCTCTGGGCACCCCTGAGCTTAATTGTGGCGGTGTGTACGTTTGAATGTTGTACCCGAATTCCCTGTAAATGGCCTGTTGTACTGGTTTGCATTCAAGGGGGTTTAGTTGCGATACGATAAGTATTTTCTCTTTGTCTATGATTGTTCTTTCGTGTTGACAAATAGAGCACTGCAATGTTTTAGTTCGAATATTTTCGAAACATTTGCTTGGTATTTGCTTGTCGTCAAACAGAGTCACCAAAAACTCCGCTGGATCTTCTGGGTCTTGGTCTTTGCCCTCTGCGCTTCCCTTGTGCAAGCACTCGCGGCACCATTTGTACAATTCTAGCGCTGGTGTTTTTTTTTGATTCAATGCTTTCCCAAGTATACTTTCAAGTGACACTACTTCGCTAAAATTCCGAAGACTTCTTAATGCATTGATTGACGAGGCTATCCAACAACTGTTTCCCGAATTGGGCAAATGGAGCGGTTCCATTTGTTTTTGTATTATAAGTTTAGCGGTCTTAATATAGTGTAATCATGCGAGCTTTCCTTAATTTGGCCGGTGTTGTGCCCCATAAATTTATCTCGGTAGAAGAAGTAAGAAAAAAACGAGCTGCTGTGATTGAGCTCTACAAAACCATGGTCTACACAGACGGTCTGCGAGTCAGTAAAAGATTCAAGACAATTGGTGATAAGTTGTCTGTTGACCAGACGGGTAGAACTCAAGTACTAATGACTTTTCTGCGAGTATGTGCAACAGAATGCGAAACAGCGATTTTTACCAAAAAAACCACGATAAACGTTTGCAAGAAAAAGGGCATTACAAAGCATCGTTCACTTATAGAATATAGACTTTTAACTTAATTTAATATGTGTATTCTATCCATTGTCGAATAGTTGCGTTGCACGGCACAGAGCTTGAAGATGTGCTTTCAGTGTCAATAGAATACATCCACTCAAGAAGGTACCTTTGAAACGGCAGCGGCGCTTTGTACAACCCTTCAAATGTCTTAATCTCCTTGGTCTTGACCATATTTAAAAGGTCTGGGTTTGCTGTAATGCCCGCGAACACGGCCGTCACGTAGTAACTTGTATGGGGGATGTTGTGTGGCTTAGAGTTGGCGGGAACTCGTTTTGCCGACAATCTTTCTCTTATGGCGTTTCTGACATCGTACGCGTTTATTTTGTAGGATGTTTGACTGTCCGTCCTGTTGAGGGGAAGCTTTGTGCTTGGTATGTTGTGCCTAGTTTCTTTTTCTCGAGCCGTGCGAAACTTTTCAAGCCAATCTTTGCCTTTGTCGGGTTTGAACTGCAATACCCTCATAAGGAAACTGGATGGCAGTTCCACGTAACGCGTCCTCCTCTTGCGTTTCTTGGCTTCGAATGATTTCAGTCTGACAATCGGAAAGTATGCGTCGTTTTCCCCGGATCCGTCGCGATACGGTACGGCTGTTCGGGGTATAATGATGCTCAAATAACTCGAGTTACCCTTGCGGTGTCTCAAATCTTTGAGCTTCGGCAAATCTTGTTTACCTTCAATGTAAGGTTCCAAATACCTCTCAGCAAAATCGTGGAGATCAAGCAATTTCTGCTCGCTGCTGGAGAATTTCCGGGTAAATTGGATGCGTTGATATACGGTGTCGGCCGATGCATTTACATCATCCAAACCAGTTTTTCCAGTGGTCATAGTATACTCTTCTTTGGTCAGTTCGTGCACAATGTCTACGAGAAGCTGAACCAGCATGTTTTCGGAAGGAAACAAGAATTGTTCCCTCCCTGTTGTCACCTTGCGCTTTGGAGGAGGGACTCCGATCACTACAGGATTCACAAGGCCTCTTGCAGATATGCAGTAGTCTGAGTACTCTTTTCCCGTAAGCTTCTGAACCCAATCTTCGAGATCTTGTTTCGCAAGACTTTCCGCAGGCGCATCGTCGTCAAATTCGGGTGCGTCGCTTTCGAGAAACGTTTTGTCGAGGTAACTTGAATCCGGTCGCTTGTCGTAGGGACAGCCTGGCATGCGCAGACTGTTCTTCCATGGCTTGGAGTCAAGGAATGTTGACGATTTCCCCAGCAATTTCGCCATATCTTTCCCAGGGTTGGCCAAAACGCAGAGACGGCCGCTTTCGGTGGTCGCGCGCCACGATAAATGCAGATTGTTTGGCTTCTCCAAAGAGGCCGTGGCGTAGCGCTTCACGGTGACTTTCTCACCGGCTTTCTTTTCAAAGTGTGTTTTCATGCTCTTCTCCATGTTCAGGATGTGTTGAGTGTCCAATGGCTCGTCGTTGTAATCCTTAGCGTCGTACTCTCCAAAGGGGTGCACATTGCCATATACTTGTTCGTGGTACTCATTTCCAACAGCTTTTTTCCACGTCAACGCGTTATCGGCGTCGCTGAAAAACTCGGTGGCTGGAATGATTTTCCACTTTCTACTTTTGTTTCCGGGGGTCTTTGGCATGCCGATGATTACATCTTCGGATGACGCCGCGTTTCGCGCAGCTGAAAGATAGTAGTAGACCATCTTTTTCTTTTCCCGTTTTTGTTTGACAAACGGCTTCAGAAGACCATAAAGCGTCGGTTCACACGTCTTGTCTCCTCTTTGGATTTTCCGCGGGATCTTGTCTAACACTTTTGCAAAGGAAGACTCACCCTCGTAAAGAGCTTGGCACAGCAAGGCCTTGGCTTTTTTTGCAAACTCGGGTGCGTTTTTGAGTTCACTGTTTTTTTCCGCCGTGGCGCCAATCATGTTTTGTGGGTTGAGTTTGAATTTCAGAGGTTTCAGGTCCACCCACTCACCGTCTGTTGGTTCCGTTGGTTCTTCGCGCCAAGCAGCCGCGTAGCGGTTCTTTACACCTGAAAATATAGCAACGTCGGGGTGCATTTCAATGGTCCAGGTCGATACCCCGTTCGAGAATTGATGTCCCAGCCAATCAAACCACGAGTAGCCACAACTTGGATTGTATTGTGCCACTCCGTACTTGGGGTGGGTCTTGATGGCGGGCAACCAAATGGTCACAGCGTCATACTGTACTTGAATCACAGCATTCGGGTCGTGGTCGCGGAGGGATTTAGTCACCTCGGCCACATGAAGCGTGTTTTGCAACCGAACGAGTATTCCTAGCTTTATGACGGCATCTTCGCTTTTGAGCGCATCCTCTACACTCGTACCTTTTGGGGTAGACTTCCCGTAAAATCTGGTGTAGAACTCCTTCAGGTTTTCTTTTTTGAAATTACCTGTGGGGTCCCGTTCGCCAAACGTCTCCTTCATTTGGCGAATGAATCCCTGTTTTGTAATCTTCCCCCCCAGATAATCCAAGTGCGCAGTCAGAGCCTGCATAATCCAGGCGACGGGGTTTGCGAAAAGTTCGCGCGCGTTCTTGCAGTAAAGGCTTGTGCCTCCGACATTTTTAAAAAAAGCGTAATAACACGACGACTCGTCGTACGTAATGGCTTCTTTGTTGCGACACCACCGCTTACCGTAGACGGCGTTCATCATCGTCTTGTCGATGCCGTGCTTCTTCAGCTCCTCGTGGATTCTCTTTATTTCGGTGTCCATGTACGCTCTGTCGCCGGCCATTTTCTTTTTCAAAACGGCCTGCGCGAAGCGTATCACGCTCGCAAGGGGGATGGAGACTTTCTTACTGCGAGGCATGACGGTGTTTTATTACGAAATACACCACTTTGGCGCCAAAAATTCAAAAAAAAGCGGGATTTTTTAAATTGCACCAGTAATACACAATCAAATATAATCATGTTTTCAACCAACACGACCAACACGACCAACGCGACTAATGCGGCCAACGCGACCAACGCGGCCAACGCGACTAATGCGTCCAACGCGTCCAACGCGACCAACGCGACCAACGCGGCCAACGCGACCAACGCGACCAACGCGACCAACGTGACCAACACGATTTGGAACACTCCATCGCCTTTGCCGCGAACGAATGGAAAGGCGCTGGTTGTCTACACGCCATCTTTGGATCCGGATTCTCGTGTCTTGGTACCTTCTCCTGGTGCTTTGGCAATTCCCTCTTCTGATTCAGACTATGACTTTGCACTTTTCGTGCTTGCCGTATCTATTCTCATGTTGGTAGGGATATTTTATATTTTCCTGAAACGCACAAAACATATTGCTTGGTGGTATCGCATTTTCAATCCCAAGAAACACCGTGGTCATACCGCAATACCACTTTATACGGATGATATCTCCCCGACGTATGTAGATTATGCAGAAAGTAAAAATCTCCACCAAAAAGAAGTGGAGTTGATTCAAGTTGGTAGTCCTTTAACGGAAGCCGAAATGGAGTTTGCGATAGATAAATAAAAATGTACTATAAACAATTTATTCCCTTTGTTGTAAAAATGGCTTCTGTGTCGTCTCCGCCTGCCCAATCGGCGTTTGAGGGGTGTGTAACTACAGATGACATTCTGGAAGTGATGTGCAAGGACTCAGAGGGCAATATTTCATTCGACATAGCAGTTGTTTGGAGTGTTTTAGATAACGGCTTTGAAGTGTATTATTTAAATCGGTCTGTTGAGGATCAGCTTAAGTGGGTGTTCCAAGACCATTTTCAGATTATTCCCTGGCAAGCCGTCAACCACCATTGGCCATTGTCCAATTACGAGGGCAGTGCGGCCGCGCGCAGAAAACGAGCCTTTAAGGCTTGCGGTTACAGGGATGTGGGTGACGGGTTTTATAAAATTAGTGAAGAAACCCTCATGAATCGCGTGGCTCCTTCCCGTAAACAAGATATTGGCGTTGAAGATTCTGACAGTGATGAATCGTGCGTAAACAGCGACGAAGATTGCGAGCTAGAGGATTTGGACGAAGATGGTAACCTACGAGATCTGGTTGCACCAGAATCCGAGGTTGAATGTTTTACCGAGGCCACGACGCCGTTTGGGATGGCCGTAAATTATGATCAAACAGTGTTTGACGAAGCTGAGCCAACGAACAATGTACAAATGTCTGTCAAAGACTCTGTACAAAAAATTGAACTGAGAGTGTGCCGCGAAGAAGCAAACAAACGTTGGTCCAGGCGCAAGTAAAGTAAAAAATTATCACTATAACTGTTTTTCTTTTTTTCATTACGAAAATGCGTTGGCTTGGATTCTTTTGTTTAGCGCTTGCCGCTGTCGCGCATGCTTGGCTCTTGATTGAAGTCGATCCAATGGCATCTTCTTGTCAAGGTTTAGTGTACGAAACAATTGCCGTTGTTGTTGTTGATGCCCTTATCCTTTTTTTGGGATGTTGTGGGATATGCAGGTCACTTCTTGTGCCGCTGAGCGCTGTTGTTGTCATCTTCGCGTCAAGACTTTCCTTGTATGTCGAAAGTAGTCGCAGAATTTGTGTGGCCGATGTTGCGGGTGCCGCTTCAACCAACATTCTTAAAAGTGATTCTGTATACGATCGCGCTATGATTGCGTCCTGGTCCGGTTTAGTATTGTTTGGTCTTGGATTGTTGTTAATGCACATTGACACCGCTCTGTTTGGAATCTTTGACTGCTTTAGTTGTTTGACTTCTTCTAAAGATTCGTGTGATGATCCTTGTGAAACCGCTCCAATTCTATCATGTGATGATTGCGGTAAACCGATTTGTCAGGGCCAGGAAAAATCAAAAAAAGTGTGGGTTCAAATTCAGCGAACGTGATCTATATAATATTAAATTGTATTTAGTAGTAATATGTTAACAGAGAGTGGGGTAGATGTAACTCAACGTCTGAATCGCATTGAAACTACGGTGGAGTGGATCCAATCTTCGCTTTTGGAGGCAGCCGAAAACGGGGAGCTCAGGCAACATGAATTGGTGGAAAGGCTTTCAGAACTTAAAGATGAGGTTGGTAGGAACAACAAAATTCTGAAAGAGTTGCGAAACCGAGGCTGTGGAAAATGTCTCCAGAGCAGGTTTGGTGTATTTTTTGTTGCGGTTTTCCTAATTATAGTATGGTTATTGGCAGTACGCACTTGGGTGCTACAGATTTGAATCTCTGGTTTGGTGAATTATAAATATAGTTTTACTAGCATATGTTTAGATTAAGCAGCGCGCTTGGGTGTTACAGGGTTGAAAGGCTGGTTTGGTGAATTAGAAATATAATTTTATTGTGGTATGTTTACATTAATAAGAGAAATAATAGAAAACACCTATCGAATGTCTGGTTAGAGTTAGGGTTATGGTAACACCAGTTTGAATGTCTAAGTTGTACACGTTTTATGGTCGTACCCGTTTGAATGTCTAAGTTGTACACGTTTTATACGCACAACTCATAATTTTTGCTAAGATAATCAACAAACGAGAAAAATACATGTGGTGTATCTATGGAAAACATAAACTTATTGTCGAAACGACGAAATGGTCTTCGTGGACCACACACACAATCAAATTTACGCATATAAACGTAATGAATAGTAATATATAAGAAATGGACAATGAAGAAGCATTGTTAGAATGGGCCGTTGGACATGAAAACAGAATACATATTGTAGAACAAACTGTAAAATCGGTGAATCAAAAAATAAATGCAGTTTTCATCTTGATACTATTTTTCTTTTTGCTTAAGTATAAGTGTGCAAAATAACTCTAAGTGGCATCATGTCTCACGTTACGGCTTTGCCTGCACCCACTGGCCCTTCGTTTGACGAAAGCGCTGCCGAAGTCGCACATTATGCCATCTCCACTTTGCATGAAATGGATGTTACCGATATTGCTGTGACGGCCGTGGGTTTTGCAGCTGTATGCCGAATTCTTTACGCTTATTTCCAACGTCCAAACGCTTACAGAGACCTTCTGGCCATGTTTTCAGCCTTACAAAAATGTCGGAAATCTGATTAAAATGTGAGTTGCCCAGGTTGTATTGAAATTTGTCGTGAACTGCGCGCTGCACTGGCGGGGACTCCGGCAATGCGAGAAAGTTGATTTTGTGTCGGGTGGAAATACGTTGACATTTCTTCTTTGCTCATTATTTCATCTAGCTGTTGCCTAGTAGTGTGTAGTTCGATGAAATGCTCAAACGTAAACCCCAGTTCTCGGAGCAAATAAGGCGCAATTTTCAACCGCACTAAATCCACAGCACCCAAAGGTATGTCTCTCATCAATTCTACGGCCGTCAGTTTCATGCAGCGAAAATCTTCAATCTCCATATTCCTTAAATCGTCCGTCTCAAACCCAAGTTGCACAAAATGATGCCATTGAAATCCAAAATCCTTGACCAAACTTTGTATGGGATAGGCGTTTGTTAGGCGTTTATAAGTCATCTGGGTGCCGCCACCCTGAATGATATCCTCTGGAATGATCCCAGTGCGTTTTAGGCTTTCAAGTGATGTTTGGCGGTCTACGAGATTACAAATGCTTTCTTTTTCGTTACCTCTGCCAAAAAGTGCAGAAGCTCTAGCCAAGAAAGAACTTCTGGTTTCCTCTGAGTTTGACTTTCTTTGGGCCGACCTTAATTGTAACAGAGCGCGCACCGAATTTCGCTGGCATTCGCCGATATCGATGGCCATCGGTTCCAGGGATTGAGATAAAGCTGCACGCATTTGTAACAAAACGTATCTTATCTTTATTTTTTTCTAAATGTTTATAGTAATCACACAAAACTAGGTTTCGTCAGGAGAACGTCCAGCTGTTCGTGAGAGCGCGCCGAAGACACCGCTTTTCCCACAACACGCTTGGCGGCCTTGCGGTAAGCTGTAATGACTTTAACAATTATGTCTTTAGTAATCCCCCCATTTGTTGCGGCAAAAACCTTATCGACCCAGAAGCCTTCTTTGACGGGTCTGAGCACAAACCGCACTTTTTCGTTCGGGATACCGCGTCGCTGTTTTGTGGGGATCTCGTCGGGCACATCGAGCGCCAACAAATCTCCAAAGTGCACTGTCTCCTCGCAATCGTCTGTGGGAAATTCGAATGTATGGGTTGGTTAGGGAAATCAACGGATATTTAAAACGTTACAAAAAAAGTTACTTACTGATAATCGTTTTGATCCCAGAGCATTGCACGGCCAGACCCTGCTCTCTGAGGGAATCGTTTCCGGACGAAACATAATCGTTTTGGCACAACCCGGCAAACTCAATGTCCGAATTGTCAAAATGAGCGCGCAAATCTCTGTCACCGCCGGCTCTGATACCGTTCAGCGAAGAAAATACGTACCCGCGGCGATGGTTGGGAAACCCGCTTTCTATTACGGAACTGCAAACTGGTTCCCCTGCGCGAATATCAAAGACTTCTTTGTTTGCGGTAAACTTAAGATGCTCGGAGAGACGGTTTATTCGATTTGTGCTTAAAGGGGTGCTGGCCGGGGCACGCTTTTCCGTTTTGGAATTTACCGCGACCCTTGGGCCTGTGCATGTGTCGACGGTACTGTGTTGTCTCTTGCTTTGGATATTTGGCGTGAGGCAAGCGTTGAAATAGCTTCCGTGGGGTTGGGCCAAACGCCGAGGGGTGACTCCATTAGAAAAACTCATAGCTCAACAAATGTGAGTGTAGTATACAAAGATAATTTACTGCGAAAGCTTATAGTACAAAAAAAAATTCTTTTTATTCCATGAGTATCTCGATTGTAGGAAGGGTCGTCATTTTATTCGAATCAAAGAGTGCCATTTTTTGGTGTTCGATGGGAGCGCGTCCGACCATATGCGCGTTCGACACACACCCCAAACTGATATGGTGGATGAAATCGGGTTCATCACTGCCAGCGACCATACCGGCAATTTCGTGAACGTGCTTGCAAAGTTTCCCGTTGAGTGTCGGAAGCCACTGCCAGACGGTGTGTTTATCTGCATTGACATAGGTAGTACCAGTTGTACCTGCAAGATATTCCGCTGTCGTCTGAGTCTTCTTTGTGGCTTTACTATCATTTGACAGCGACCTCAAGTAATTAGGTAGATCTCTAGCACCGGACCCGGGTCCAAGGACACAGTAATGGCAGTTTTCGATTTGAACGGGAACGAGTGCCAGTCCGACGCGCTGGCCGGTGGCAAGCTTCGGGCCGAAGATGCAGGATACTTTACTGCGACCAAATACGTCTATGTTGCACAGCGTAATCATGGCAGATCCTTGGGTGTAAGTATTTCTAAGAATTCCGAGTAGATTCCATCCCTCCTTGCTTAAGACTCCTCCTTCACCTCGAAAAGATCCAGTGGAAAGGTTGCTGGAATCACCGTTAACGGAGTTGGAAAGCAGATCTCTTGATTTGCGCAGTAACCACTGCATAGTGGGAAGATCCGCAACGGATTTGTATTTGCTCATTTTACCGTCGCGGCGCACAAACACAATGGCCGAAGGTGACATTTCGGCGACGTTGTTGATTGGTGACCATTTTCGGGCCTGCACGGGAACGCTTGACGTGCTATTTGATCCGAGATCAATGACACCGCTAGAATATCCGGTGGACAACGACGCGGCGTTGGGTGGTGCGTTTCCCGAAGACATGCGTCCTACGTCTCCGGGTGTGGGGAAAGCAGCAGATTCACTGCGTGGTTTTTTAAAGCGCAAATCCTCGCGACCAAACTGGGTCAACTCCGTTCCAGAAGCGCCAGACGAAAAGCGACCAAAATGATCTCTGGACCTTTTGCTCGTCATGGTGTATTTCGGTATTTCAACAAGAATTCAGAGCAAGCATATATAGGCAGAAATTTTATTTCGAGATGTTCAGGACAAGAGAACGGGTGCCCCAGTCAAAAGAAATATTTTGAATAAATGTTTTCCACTGTTTTCCCAGATCGCGAATAAATGCCAATCGCACGCGTTCAAAATTTTCCAAGGACAAAGTGTAGACTCCGGTTGCGCTGTTGAACTGCGCTTTCAGGTCAAAAAGACAAAAACTCTCCTCTCTGTTAACAATCCATAATATGATTTGTTGTAACATGATCAAATCACTCGCGTTGTTGTTGGCCGCCGATTGGAGTGTGGATACTATGTTTTCTGGTAGGTAATTTATCTCATCTATCTCTCGCTGGCGTTTTGAACCTCGTTTGCGGGTCTCGCAGTTGGAACGCCAGCACTCGAAGGTTATCGTTCCGTTTTGAAGATCAAATTCTAGGCTTTTAAGTGACGTAATTTTAAGACTGATGTTGCGCACCAACACGGAGTCAACGTCCTTTGGGTTGCATATTTGAAAAATAAAACGAGTTTTCAAAGAGTCAACCACTTTGAGAGATGTTCTTATCGCGTCCTCGTCGCCTCTCTGCAACATGTTGAATACTTTTTGGATAAGTATTTTATCTTCGGGTGAAATATTTCCGGGTATAGAGAGAGAACTCATGTTACACTATTTACATTGAAATTGTTCTAGTATTAATACTGTCATGTCAAAACCAAAAAAACGCTCTTTCTCTTTGGGTCGCCAGCCAAAACCAAAAATCATACGGAAAGCCGAAGAAGATGCCAATAAAACGGCCAAACGCTTGTGTGAAAATACATCGCCTGTAAACATGGATTTGAAGTGTGTTGTCCTTGGTGTTACCCCAAGAGGTGGATACAAACTAAAATTGTTATGTGTCGAGGTCGTTTCTGACACAATCATTGCAAAATGGAAACAGTATTGCACCAACCTTGGTTACAATTGTACCATCACGTATGACACGATAAATGCGTGTGCAACGATTCACGCTACACGCGTAAAAGCACCCGAAAACGGGATTTTGTGTAAAACTCGCGTGCATCCTTTGACTCTGCTTTTCATTGTGCTCGTTGCGATAAATCTGTGTCGCCGATTTATTTTGTGACAATAGTGGTGCAAACGTCCACTTTTGTCAACAAATCGTCCAGGTGCAGCACGCGTTTGTGCATCCGCATTTTTTCAGACCTTGAGGCGGGTGGTTTCCAAAGATCCTGGTCAACAGCTTGTTGCATGATAAATGGTCCTACAAGCTGGCACATGTCTCCGACCGCGTCCAGGGGTGTATGGCCCTTGCAGGACATAAGTCCCCCAATGAGCAAATCGGTAGAATCACCTCCCTTTTGAATTCTAACCATATCGGCGTCGCTGTGGTTTGGTCCCAAATTCGTCTTTTGAAACATAAAACTTGGCGGTGTGACCCATCGATCGTTGCCATTGGCGTCTGGGGTTTCGGGGTATTTCCCCAAAACAAACGATTTGACATGAATGTATATGCTTCCGACTTCTGTGCCGTCCCTTTGGCGCAAATACATGGTTAAGTCGGGTTCCCACGTCGGATGTTCGTTGTACTTGGTGACCACATCCCCGACTCTGTGCTGTGGAAAGTTTGCATTGCACCAGAGTTTGGCTTTCATTTCTGCGAGTATTCCGTTCATACAGTTGGCAACAACGCGACCTGGCGTATTTCCCCTGGCCCTGTAAAACGCTTTGCTATTTCTTGCGCGTTCTTCGGCGAAGGGACGCGCAATAGCCAAGTCTTCTTCCGTAATTTCATAATTAGTGTTCATAGAGTATAAGTCTGTGGTTATTTTTTAAAAAAGCACCAAAAATTTCAAATTGTAGTTTTCCCTCCAAAAAACACCACCATGGATTTCCTGCCGGATGATATGCTCTGTGTCATAGGATCATTTTTGATTGCAGATTATGGTCCGGTACATCTACCAGAGAATGCTAAGTTGTACTGTCGTCTTCGAGACGGCACGATTCCTATGCGGGTTGCGTGTACACGGTTTTACAAAGCGCTTGTGCCTTTAATACCCCCGAAAAAACTGCGACATCCCTGTTACTCTGTGCAGGAACTTTGTGACGCCAACCTTACCAAAAAAATTAAGTTACGGCCAAAGGGATACATTGGTCGCGTAGTTTTAGCCGGGCCTATGATATATCAAAGGATGTGGGGTGTTTCACCAGAACACAATTGCACAGCACACGACTGTCACCACAATCACTTATTTAACGTTCACCAAACAGCACGAGAACTTATATTCCCCGAATCCGAGGTAATAGAGTGTATGCAAGAACGTCTGGCGTCGTTGATTCGCCAATCCGAGGAAGCTGAATTGACAGAAATGCAACGAATCCGACCACTGCCACTACTCCACATGCCCTCGTGGAATTTCATGGCGGATTTCAACGATTTTCTCGCTCGTGCTGGAATATTCATGCGTCATGTTCGTCCTTTTGTGTCGAAAGCGGAGGGTGGGGGAGTACTGGTACAATGGGTAGACTTTATGGATCAACCAAGACAAACTATTTTTTCTTAATTATACAACTCTCTATCCTCTGTATCCTCTGTATCCTCTTCTCCCTCAGACCCGGCGTCTTCGGCGTCTTCGGCGTCTTCGGCGTCTTCGGCGTCTTCGGCGTCTTCGTTTTGTTCTTCCCTAGACTCTATTTCTTCGCTTACCGCTGTTTGAAACACGGGTTGTTGTTTGTGCTCAAAATCCGTATCTTCTGCAATACTCAGTGCCAATCGAATGTCGTCGGCGCTGAGCGTTTCTCTTTTTCCCGCAATGCAAATACGATTTGCTTTGGCAAGAAGTTCTACAATATAACTTTCTGTCGCATGCTGTAGTCCCTCCATTGCGTCGTCTCGAAAACGCACGCCAAACTTGTACTTGTTCCCCATGTGTCTTGCTACTCTATCAAAACACGATTTGGGAATCAAAGTGCTCACGGCAAACTTGCCTGTCTGGTACTTTTTGATTTCAGAGATAGCTCTCTTCTTGGAACGCTTGCGAGATTTAACCATCGTAAAAGTAAAAGGGTACGTTTAGTTTTTTGTCTTAGGGTTATAGTCACGATTGGGAAGCGGTGGCCGCGCTACTCTTCCAATGGCATTCCCACTATGAACCAATGGTGCGCGCTGGCTCATAAAATCACAAATCTTCTGAACAGTATTCTTTCTGCAACCATAAATGAATGATATTTTGGAAGGGATTAACGAGGCGTTTCTTATATGTATTAACTCCCCTTGTAATTTTCTTGCTTTATATTCAAATGTTACTGCCTCGTAAAAGTCGTCGTACGACTCTCCGTCCGCCAGTGTAAAGATTTCCTTGCTCAATTTTCCACCTTTTTTTGCGTAATATTGATACACTTCTCTAAATGCATCCGTAAACTTTGTTTGCACATTCATATTTTTTA
>MDSY01073671.1_pt1 | contig 15584 bp, 11 predicted proteins | sample 811131 | NCBI WGS metagenome assembly MDSY01 (sample SAMN05326643, study PRJNA326480) | marine metagenome | isolation source: seawater | place: Atlantic Ocean: South West | collected 2010
AAGTAGTAGTAGTACTACTACTACTACAACTACTAGTAGTACTAATAACTTGAACTAGGAGTCTGAGTCTTCACGATCGTCGCAGAATGAGAATCATAAGTATACAGTACTCGCAGTGGTAGCGCTATATCTAATGCACCACGACCAACGCGTACGTCCAATGTCGAATGCACATAATTGTACGACATCGGACATGGCATTCCACTTGAAATACGGTGTTGCATAACTCACCCGTTGCCAAACTCACCCGTTCTCGCTTCCCAGTTGAGATGTGACGAGAACAGGGTCATGAGCCACCTGACGGTGGCAGGCAGCGGGCAGCTTGCACAGTTCTGCTGTGAGCACAGGGGGGACGTGAGCAACTTGACCAGTAGCCATCCACCCGCCTTTCACAGCGCGCCTAACATCATCCACCGCTGCCGCTGGCGCCAACGTCACTGCAGCCAACAATGTCACGGCCACCCTTGATGCCTGCCGCCTTGGCCTTCCAACCCGGCTCCTTCCTTGACGCAGCATCGTCGTCGATCTGCAGACCCAAAAGAATACCGGGTGAGACCCCCAAAAGTGAGACAAGGCCGTGTGAAAACAGAGTCGGAGACAACATGAGACACGTGTGAGTGGATTGGTCTCATCATGGGTCCATTCACAGAGGCGGCTGAGCACGGCGGCCGATGCACCTGCATCTTCATCAGCTTGCGCTTCTCGTTCTGCTCCTTTGCCTTCTCTGCTCTCTGCTGCATTTCCGTCTGCTTGGTGACGTTTTCGGCTTCGAGCCTCTGAACCGCCAATGCATCAAGGGCCGTCAAGCCAGTTTGAACGACCGAGGTGGAGGCGGCCTCGGGCATCACGAGCGAATCGGCGCCCTCTTCGACGAATCCTAGCCCAATGAGCAGTGCGCGCACGCCCCGCGTCTGGAGCAGCGCGGCGATCTTGGCATTCGTGGTGCGCAGCCGTCGGTACTTGAGCTCGTCCGGATGTGCGACGATGTTGCCGAGAAGCTTCAGGAGCACGGCATGGGCGGCACCAAAGTCTCCCTCTCGCGCCTCTGCGAGCATCTCGATGCCCACGCGGGCCTTGACAGGGAGCTCAGCCATCGAGAGCCGTCTAGAGCAGGCCACCAGTTGAGGCGTCCTTTCTGGATCTCTTGTTTGTGTCACTGGCAAATTGAGCTGTACCGGTACTGTAAGGTTACCTGGTACAAAAGGGAAAAGACGCGAGAACCTTCAGGCCTAAAAATCTACAGGAAAAGAGCGACTCCTCTGCAAAGAAACTCGTCCATCGGGCTATGGCGCATGCCTAGCGCAGCGCAACGCCCGTTTCGACTGGCACGCCGCGGCCTGTGCGAATCAGCACTGCGCGTCCTCGGCTTGCCGCGCGATGCAACGCCGGCCCAGATCAAGAAGCGTTACTATGAGCTCGCCAAGGTGACCCACCCAGACGTGAGCATGGACGCAAACAGCACAGCAGGTACTGTGGTCGCCGATGACGCCGCGGCGGCGGATCAGTTTCGCCGCATCACGGACGCGTACAATCGACTCGTTGGTGGTGAAGCCGCAGACACCGACCGCGCCGCCGCTCAGCGGGAGTCGGAAGGCCCTGCAATGCGCGCTCGTTGGAACATCCGTCGCAGGCCACCCGCCCCAGCCTTTTGAATCTATCTGAGAGTGAATCGGAAGTGGATGGGGCATCTAGAGGCCACACTGGTGATTTCCGCTTAATCCAAATCGACACACTAGACTCTCAGAGAGCGCACCGGCCATCTCTCAGCGCACAATTGAACACCGGTGCGCTCGCTTGTGTGCAGGCATACGCCAAGCGAGTACCCGGCGTGGTTGGACGCGGAGATGCAGGATTCGGACGAGCCAAAAGGCTCTTAGGGCGGTGAGCACGCTCGAGTACTGGTCAGTCGGTTCATCTTCAGCCGCGGGACGTCTGAAATACCTCAGGTTCCATTTAAAAGTCAAAAAACTGTCTTATCACCTGGTATATGTAGCACGCTATATCACGCCTCACCTTTTGCCGCCAGATCTCAGATCACACAGTCGACGACAGACGATTTCGCGAATTGAACCTTCGCACTGAGCAAGCGCTGCTTGCTTGAGGCGGGCGCAGTACTCGTCAGTCGACGGCTCGATGCTCGCTCAGCGTGTCTGGCTACCGCGCGATGGGCTCTGGGTTTCAGCACTCCGCCTTGACGATACTGACCGAAGCAATGAGATCAGACTGCGCGTCGAGGACGAATGCGATGTCGTCACTGTGCCCTCCTCGACGGAGTTACCTCGACGTAACGAGGACGGGCAAGATTCTCCCGCTGATCTTGCATCGCTCGCTCATCTCGACCCACCCTCCGTCATCCATGCATTGGCGGAGCGCTTCAAGCTCGAGGAGATCTACACGTGGACTGGCTCAGTACTGATCGCACTGAATCCCTGGAAGTCTCTACCTCAGCTCTATTCGGCCGGTGCGCTGGAGAGCTTCCGCCCGGATCGCGCGACGCGAACGGACGAGACCACCGCACCCCATCCATTTGCCATCGCAGCGGCCGCCTTCAAGGGACTCAAGCGGGGCAAGAGGCAGTCGGTGCTTGTGAGCGGCGAGTCCGGCGCCGGCAAAACGGAAACCACCAAGGTGGTGCTGCAGTTCTTCTCAGCCCTTAGCGGCGACACGAAGGGAGATGCGGTGCAACGTGTCTTGTTGGAGTGTAATCCCGTGCTCGAGGCCTTCGGCAACGCCAAAACGCTCCGCAACAACAACTCGTCACGCTTCGGGAAATGGGTCGAGGTGCACCTGGATGCGAGCGGCGCCATCATAGGCGGTTCGGTGAGCACCTATCTCCTTGAGAAGAGCCGGATCGCCTTCCAGCCTGCCTCGGAGCGGAATTTCCACATCTTCTACGAGATGCTCAGCCACGGCGCTGGCGTGATCGGCGCTGCAGCGGGTCTCGCGCTGCCCGAGCCAGCCGAGGTGTGCTACCTCAACGGCGGGTCGTGCCTCAACGTGGACGATGTGGACGATGCCAAGGCGTGTGAGGAGCTCGAGTCGGCGCTCTCCACTCTCGGGCTGGACGGCACCTCTCTGAGAGCCTTGGCACGCGCTCTTCTTGCGTCCATGATGCTAGGCAATGTGCGATTCGGGACGGCGCAAGGCGAAGAGCACGCGGCCGTGGCTACTGGCGCGAGCTCGGCGGCGCTCGCATACGTGGCCGATGCACTTGCACTGACTGCGGAGGCGCTGGAGAAGGCGCTCACAAGCCGGAGACTCGACATTCGCGGCGATTGCATGATTGCGCCACGGACGCCCGAGCAAGCTGGGAGCGCCCGGGACGCGATCGCCAAGGCGATCTACGGCGCGCTCTTTCAATGGCTCGTACGCCGCATCAACGAAAGGTTGCGCTGCATCGGCGAGGGCCTCGGCGAGGGCAGCGCTGCGGCGCATGGCGACGATGCGCGTGTGGTCGGAATCCTCGACATATTCGGCTTCGAACACTTCAAGCACAACTCCTTTGAGCAGCTCTGCATCAACTTTGCCAACGAGAAGCTCCAGGCGCAATTCAACGGCGTCGTCTTCGAGCAGCAGCAGCTCGAGTACGAGGCCGAGGGCATTGGTTGGGAGCACGTGGCGCATGCGGGCAACGGCGCGCCCCTCGAGCTTCTCGAGGGCAAACTAGGCGTCCTCGACCTGCTCCGGGAGCAGTGCAGGCTTCCCAACGGCGCCGACCACATCTTTTGCGAGTCATTGCGCGAGAAGCACCAGGGCACCGAGGCGCTGCATGCGCCACCTGCACGGCCCTCTCTGTTTGGCGTGCGCCACTACGCGGGGCTCGTCCTGTACGAGAGCTCTGGCTTCCTCGAGAAGAATCGTGACCTGCTCCCCGAGTGCGCGCGCGCGCTCCTGCGCAGCTCACACTGCGGCTTCATCAAGGAGCTCCTGCCGGCTGAGGGATGCGGCGGCGGCGGAAGCAGCGCGGATGCGTCGTTGGCAGGGCAGTTCCGGTCTCAGCTCCATGCGCTACTTTCCACGGTGGCATTGGGCGACTCACATCACGTCCGCTGCGTCACCCCCAACCCAAAGAAGCAGCCCGGCCTCGTCGACATGGCGTGCCTTCACCAGCAACTCGTCTGCGGCGGAGTCATGGAGGCGGTGCGAGTCGCACGTGCAGGCTATCCACATCGCGTGCCCCACGTGCAGTTTGCGGCGCGTTTCCGGTGCCTCGCCGTGCTGGAAGGCGCTCACCTGCCCCCCTTCTCTGCGGACGCGCCCTCGTCTGTCGCGCTACCACTCTCAAAGATACTTGAGCGCACTTTTCAAACCGGCTGCATCGTCTTGGGGAAGACAAAGGTCTTCCTCAAGAAGGAGACGCTCGAGACGCTTGAGGACAGGCGCGGCAAGCTCAGCAGGGCGATGGCGACGCGAGTGCAGGCGCTAGTGCGCATGGCCGCCGCTCGCTCCGAGTGGCGGCTCGTCAGCTCAAACTGCTTGTTGCTCCAACGGGTGGGCCGTGGCGCCATCTGCCGCGCCTCCCTGCGATCCGAGTCTCGTCGCCTCGCTGCCAAGGCTGCCACCTTGATACAAGCTGCAGCGCATGGCCGGCGCGCGCGCAGGCGCATCCGAGCGTATCGCGACATGCACCGAGCTGCGACTTTGCTCGCTGCGGCTTGGCGTGGGCTTGAAGCCAGGCGTGCACACGCCACAAGCCTGATTGGAGCGATAGCGTTGCAATGTGCACTTCGGTCTCGTGCCGCACGTAGCCTTGCGCGCAGGATCCAAGGTGAGCAGCAAGATGCAGAGAAGCTGAGAGAAGAGAAGGGCCACCTGGCGCAGCAGCTTCGCCAGCAAGACGCACAGCTCGCTCAGATGCGTGCGGAGCTGCAAGCGAATGACAAGGCGTCCAAGGATGTAAGCAGTGTCCAACGCGGAAACGAGAACGATGCGCCCCAATCGAGTCCGAACACAGTCCACTCACAATTGAGCCGAGTATGGACAGCTCTCGCGCCGGCTGGCCAGTCAGGCCAGAAGCTCGACACAGCTCCAGCAAAGCCAACGGGGAGTGCGGAGGCACTAGCAGAGGCGTTGGCGGAGATGCAACAATTGCGAGAGAAGGTGCAATCACTACAAGAAGACCTTCGCGAGACACAGCTCTGCGAGAAGACGAACGCGGCCACAGCGCAGCCACTGGACCAGCAAATACTGCACCTTGAAAAGGAACGAAGCCAGCTGAAGCTGCAGCTAGCTGATGCGCAGCTGCAGCTAGCTGATGCGCAGCTGCATATAGCTGATGCGCGCGAGGAGGCACAAAAAGAGGCTTCTAAGTGCGTGCGCCAAGAGAAGCTGGTGAAGAGGCTGGTGAAGGATCTCGCTGAGGCAAAGCTTTGCGCTAGCAAGTTTAGGTAGGTTTCATGTCACTGTATGAACTGTATGACCACGGTGCGTTATTGGAGTGAACAGTATGTTGTTAAAACGAGTGTTACCCTCTATGCCTATGGTTTATCGAGAATGATTGACGAATTAATTAGTATACTTAGTATGTGTGTGCGTGGACGTACCATCACTTCCAACTATCAGTGAAGAGCGGCCGACGTCTCACCGCTGTGGTCGGTGTGCTGACTTGACTACTACTATACCGGAAGCAGCTATGGTGACGTACGGCTGGGCCCTGCATACGAGTACTGTCGGGCTGCTGGCGCCTTTTTGCACGAGCAGGCCTTTGATGCGTAGCAGCCAACCGCAGGCCTTTCAGTTTGGCGTCTCTAACGATCTCGCTGTGGCGGGCCGACTCTATGCGCCATTCTTCCACGGGCTCAGCTAGGCCACTGCGCTCACCCACGAGGCGGCGACGGTGCAACATCCGCTGGTAACGCTCCGCCGGCGAACAAAAGTTGAGCCAACCTTGCAGACAGGAGAAGAGTAGCCGCCGAGCAGCCCAAAGGGCCAGCGCCTCGCTTGGCCGCGACCATTCGGTTCGGAGCCTTCGGACCCATCGGGCTAGCGCGCTCGCAAGCGTTGCGCTGCGCTCCAGCTCTCGCTGCACACTGGTGGCCTGGCGCCGTGCATGGCGCATTAGGCGCCAGCGCCGCAGCCTCTCGATTGTACGCAACTTGCTATCGCCAATCCACCACCCTTCGGCAGCAGTAAGCAAAGCGGCGCCTCGTAGTGCGGCCCTCGATGCGAGGTCTGCCCACGCCAGAAGGCAACGGCGGAGTGTGCCACTCCGAAACGAGAGCATCGCTGAGCGCTCTCTCTCTGCGCTCGCTAGCAAGAGGCCGATGCCAAGGGACGAGCGCGGGCTCGCACGCAGCCGTTCGCCGAGGAGGAATTGCTGCACGATGAGGTCCCTCTCAGCACGCGCGCGTCTGGCGGCGGAGAGCTCAATGCGTAGCTGCGCGCAACGCCAGGCGTCCCAGCCCTTGCGTCTGCGCTGCCGCTGCAGCTGTGCTACGAGGACCTGGAGCAGCGCACGCGCCTGCGCCTCAGATCTCCAGCGGTAGATCGCACGACGGCATGCCACGTAATGCTGCATCGGGCCGACGCCAATGCCGAGGCGACGTCACGCGCTGACTGGCTCTCGGAACGGCGCCATTTCACGCAAAAAAAGCCCGATTATCTTCTTACCAGGTATTTGGCTTCAGTTGAGTACTTCATCATGGTATGAGCTACTGACACGGTTGAACTCACCTTCAGCGGCCAGCGTGCGTTGAGGCCATGCTAAAGTGCCTCCTTCTCTAGAGCTCTCAAGCGCGAGCGTTTACTCTCCAAGGTTGGCACAAAGTCCAGCAGCCGCTCCGTGTCCTCGCAACGCACACCCTCCCCCTCCGCACTGAGCGTGCGGTTGAGCTCGCTCACCCTTGCTTCTAAGTCGGACGTTGCGGTGCGCAGCTGAGCAGTGCGGCACCCCAGTCTCTCACTCCGAGAGAGCAGGTCTGTGAGCATCCCAAGGCCAACGGATGAAGAATTCTCGCTGAGGGAGGACTCCCCGAGGCCACATTTTGCTCCTCTCCCCACAGTCGACCGGCTTTGGCTTTTTTCGTATAGCACCACCGTCTGCTCAGCGGGTGAGACGCCGTCGGATCGGGAGAGGAAGAGCTCCCTATACTCGGAGTGCCCCTCGAAGAACTTGCGCGGCCGCAGCTCCACCCGCAGAGCGCGCGCTCTCGAAGCGGCAGGCAAGCGTGACCACGTACACGGCTCGGGCTTCGGGTGATAGAAAAGGGAGCCACCGTCACACGCACGCACCGTGAGCGTCTCATGGGAGAGGGTGATGGCGACAATCGCCGGACGAAAGGCTCCGCTCGCGCTACAGAAGACATCTCCTGGGGGATCCCCACCGAGATGAGGCCGTTGGGTCACGGGGAGGATTAAGAAGGAACCGTCTGTTAGACCGATTCTACCCTCGTCTCCACCCTCGCCGCCGCCATCGTCGCCGTCGCCGTCGTCGCCGCCGTCATCGTCGCCGTCGCCGCCGCCATCGCCCATGTCTTCGATTGGGATGTCCTCTGCTTCGGCTGGCGCCTCCGCAACTGCTGGCACCGTCACTGCTGGCGCCTCCACTACAGCCTCGGAGGGGTTTGCGGATTTCGCACGCTTTGATCTTGGTAGCGTCGACGCCGCCGGCGCTGCTGCTTTCTGCAGTGCGGCTCGGTGTGGCTCGCCTCCCTGAGCTACTGACGATGATCCCACCACCGCCGTTGCTGAAGCAGCTGATCTCTCAGCCCCAGCCGAGATGTCAGCCGAGATGTCCAAATGAAGCGAACATCCGCTCTTCGCAGAGTGAACGAGCCATAGAGAGTCGCCCGCCGAGAGGGTGCGCGACTGCCCAGGTTTGAGGCGTACGGGAGATCCACCCGCCGTCGCCGTCGCGCATTCCCTTCGACCGCATTGCGTCACAGCAAGCTCCCAAGTGATCGGATCGAGGCGTATCTCTAGGTGCTGTCGCGAAACCCTCATGACAGCTTCATTGTCTTGGGCGCCGCCGCGGCTGGTGACCGCCGCGCGTCCAACCTGAAGAGTCTGTCCTTCTTCGCACACCAGCGGCTCGTGTGTACCCCAGATGTCCCCGCGTGGCACGAGCAGCATTCGGCGAGCGTCCATCGCGCCAAAATGCGTCGCGAAAGAGAAGATAGGTCTTAAGTCCTACAGTAACCCCAAAATTAGTTGGCGGCTTCCGTCTTTGCGCCATGCGCATGCTCTCGCAGCAGTTCAATTGGCCGGCGGTCGCCCTGACTGCGCGCGTACTCGTGCGCGAGCCTGGACTGCTCGTGCCACACCTTGAAGTCGCCAACTTCTCGCACCTCGACTTTGAGGCGATGCATGCCGCCGGATGCACTGGTCTGGTCCTCGACAAGGACAACACGGTGACCAGTCCATACGCGATGGAAGTGCATCCGCAGCTGGAGAGCTCTCTCGAGCACGCAAAGGCGATCTTCGGCCCGGATCGTATCGTCCTCCTCTCCAACTCAGCAGGCACTCCCGATGATCCGAGCAATGAGGCCGCCGATGCTATCGAGCATGCGCTCGGCTTCACCGTGCTTCGCCGGCGCCATAAGAAGCCGCGCGGGTTTGAGAGCGTAGAGGCATACTTCGGACCGGATACTGACGTGAGCTCTCTCGCCATGGTGGGCGACCGCTACCTCACCGATGTCACCTTTGGGAACCTTCACGGAATGTTCACCGTGCGCACAGCGCCGATCACCGACGAGGGCGAGTCGTTTGTGATTCGGCGCGCACGCGGGTTTGAGGAAGGGCTCGTGCAGCGGTACCGTCGACAGGGCATCAAGCCTCCACGGCATAAGCTCGCGTTGGCATTGGAGGGAGCTGCATGATGTGCGCCTGCGAATGTCGCCCAGTATAAGTATTTGTATTACTACTATACATGTATTATGCTATAGTGTTAGTGATAGTGTCAGTGTGACACTACTATAACAGTTATCGAGTATTCTCTCGAGTATGCACGTCAACATGAACAATAGAGCAGATTTGTATACTAGAATACGTCAACTTAGGCGCGCCCCTAGCCCGCGAGACATGCGCCTCAGTCAGACATTGTTCGACTGAGAGATTGAATTCACAGCTTGAATTTGACGCGAGGGTCCTTGTTGATCGCTGCATACGTGGCGTACACCATGTCAGCATCCTGGAAAGTGAGGTTGATGGTAATGGCACGATACTTACCCTTGTCCCTCCACTTGACCTCCACATCCTCAGCCTTCTGCTTCGTCACCTCGCGGCACACGTTGAGCATGTCTTGTACAAAGTCGCCCTCATTGAGCCCGATGATTTTGATGCCAATCGTCGTAGGGTACTCGACAATGTCGCGGAAGCTGCCCGTGCCGTCCAAGTTTGGCCTGTGTGGAACATGGACGATTTGCAGGGTGAGAGTGCACAGATGGCGTGTGCCGAGCTGTGCAGAGACTGCGGCTGGCCAGCTACGAGAAGCGTGTTGGCAGCGGGCAGGGCGCACATCTCGCTCTTTGGCGGCGGACATCTCGTGCACAGCTGCGCTGCAGCAAAGGTCACCGCCGGCACCTGCCTCAGCGCTGGCGCTAGCTGCCCAGGCGACCACGCGCAAACAGCAGCCGGCAGCAGCATTGCTACGCGTCGAAGCATTCTTGCCATCTCCCAGAGTAGGGCTGCTCTTTTTATGTACTAGTACCAGGTACCTAACTACCTGGACTTGAATGACTTGTCGTGTTTTTTGACGCCATCCTGGAAAAGGTGGGGCCGAGCGCGGTCTTCTCGCCTACGAGGGTCATGGCGGATTTCAGCGGCAAGTGGGTGTGCACTGGTCGCGAAGGCGATTGGCCGGCCTTCCTCAAGGCGATCGGTGAAGGCTGGGCGACTCGCAAGCTCGCAGCCGCGAGCAACTACGGCGTCGGCCTCGCGAAGAGTGAGATCAGCATGCCCGACGGCCACAAGACTGTGCACATCAAGTCAAAGGCGGGCCGTTTCTGGAAGATGGGCGTATCGATAGAGACAGACGGCTCGATCATCGAGACTGGGGCTGGCCCAGGCACCTGCGTCTGGCGTGGCGAGACGCTGGTGGTCAGCTGCGTAGGGCCTCCAGAAGTGGTCTACGAAAGATCGCTCACCACAACGAATGGCAAGACTGTCATGGTGGTCCGCGGCGAGTGCAAGGGAGTCAGTGCGGCAACCATCCACGAGAAGCAAGCTGGTACCCCAGACATCGCCCAAGAAGAATAGGTCGTTTCTTCGTCCATCGAGGAGGACGAGGATGTGGGCGAGCACTCATACCAGCTCCACCTTCTTGGGCGCTTGCAGCCTTTCGGGCAGCGTCAAGCGCTTGCGCAGCCACTTCTCTCTCCGGCACCTTGAGGTCTGAGCAGAAGTGTGTGGATCTAGATCCTCAGAGGCATATTGCACTAGATCGACATAGCATCAATCAGAGACCAACGACCAGAACCAAAAAAAGTATGTAGGTAACCTTAACCTGTAGAACCCCAAAGTGTAGGCACTATGTTGCTAATGCTGCTAAGACTGTGACGGTAGCCGCCGGCGGGGGGTCCGCAATACTTCGCAGGCCGCATTCGGTAGTTGAAAACACTTTTTAAACGTTTTAAACGACGTGAATTAATTATAATTTAACATTTATTCCTTAATACCTAAATAGAATAGCAACAGGGTTCCTAAACGTTTAACTAGCACAAAAATAAAATCAAACGTTTAAACAAACACTTGTTAAAAAAAAATAAACAAACACAATGACAATGGCTGAATTAAACGTTTAACCGTACGGTTAGCTATTCTTATTCTAAATATACAGCTATGCTTATACGCGCAGCTGCCACTCGTTGCTGTTCCTCGATTGCTACTCTAGACGCAGCTACGGGCGTCAGCGAGGGCTTTCGTCTTGCCTGGCTGCCCGATATGACCGAACGAGTAGTTCAATGCCAATGCCTCCGAACCCATAGAGAGCCGCGGATAACGCAGCCGGTACATTGTGTAGGCGACGAAATTGCCTAGGAGCAACCCTGCGGATACGTCCTCCCAATGGTGCCAGTAATCCTCGATGCGAGAGAGTCCGATGCAGAGAGCAGCCATCCACGGGAGCGAGGCGATGAGCAACTTTGACAGATCTCCCGCCAATCTGAGTGTGTGACATTGACTATGGAGCAGCTCCGCCCACAGAAAGCACGAGAGATATCCGAGCCCCGCGTATGAAAGTGCCGTGTGTCCTGAAGGGAAGCTCTTGCGCCCCTCTTGGATGACCCTGGCGTCGCCAGTGCACACGCCGTCGACCGGCTCGCACCGCGCGAGGAAATCAGGGCGTAGTCTACCGTAGCCATTCTTGACTATACAGACGATTGTGAGCGTCACAGCGATTGAGGAGCAGAGGCCGAGAGCGGCCTGGTTGAAGGATTGGAGTCGGCGAGCACCACCAGCGCCAAGAATGTGCGCCACGCATATCACCCCGAGCGGAAACGTGAAACAGAGGTGCCAGAGCAGCCACGAGGGTACGCGTGCTTGGTGACCAGGTGTGTGCGGGTACGAAATGCTTGGGTCGTGAAGCTGCGGAGTGATGTCGCGCACGAAGGGTGCCGCCTTATCGAGGTAGAAGCCGATCGCACCGATTGCAATCGTCGCCGCCCAATCACCCACGCTGTGCCGGAGGAGCAACATGTGTAGCGTCGACGTGGGCTTCGTCCATGCGGCTTGCTCTGATCGCACGCCGGAGTGCAGGAGTGTGTCGTTCTCCATCAAATTCGGCGAGGGAGTCCAGCCGCGATGATCCGTCGTCGACCTCAATGGCGCGGCCGTATTTCCCTCGCCTACCACGCTGCCGCTGCCCGCACGCCGCGTGGCCGCAAAAAAAACCGCACAATTGCGGACCACGGCCACGGCGAGGTTTCGTGCAGGGTAGTAAAATTAAGGGAGAGTAGTAAACGCTTTTACTAAGGGAACAAGGCTCCGGTTCTTTTTAATTAGCGTTCGGCATCCGATGTTCCTCGTGAGCGCCGTTTGCCTGTCGGCGCTGACGCCTCTGCAGCGACTTCCGATGTCGAGCCCGCCGGCTCCACACGGTGCGCTGCGAATGGTCCGCATGGCCGAGACCGAGCCGCAGCTCGACGTTGGTGAGAAGCTCTTCAACTTCTTTTTCGGTGCGCCGCAGCAAGGCGAAGTGGCCGGCCTTGCACGCACCGCCTCGGCTCCGGACACGTACCCGGCGACGAAGACTGAGTTCGCAGCACCAGTCGATGGCGACTCCCCGGAGGCCGCCATCCTCCGTCCGCTCCTCAAGAATACCAATCTTGAATTCCTGCAGCTGCGGTTGGCGTACGATAGTGCGTTTCCCACCGGCGACGCTTGGACGGCGTCTTCCTTCCATTCCAAGGTGGACAAGCAGGGCCCATGCCTAGTGCTCTGTACGACTGAGGCCGGCGCCGTTTGCGGCGCCTACGCCCCCAAGGGCTTCGCCGGCTATGGAGAATACCGAGGCTCGATCGCGGCTTTTCTATTCACATGGCCTGACGGCGACACGCGCAGGCCGGCGATCAAGCTTCAGAAGGTTGGGGGCGCGGGTCTTGCGACGATCGACGAGCCGGAGTGTGGGCCCAAATTCGGTGCCGACGGCCTCGTCATCCCGATGGATCCGGGGAGCGAACGGATAGCGAGGAGTAAATTGGGCCCTTATTATGAAGTGATGCCTGATAAGACGAGAAGCGTCTTTACGAGTGAGGAGGGGGGGCAGGCAAAGCTCAAGGAGCTCAAGGCGTATGTGGGCGTCTGGCCAGAGGGAGAGCGCATCCCTTTTGATGGCGCAATCCCATTCGCCATCGAATGACGACGACGAGAAGAGATCTCATCATGAATGTAATTCACTACATGTACATTACAGCTCACGTACACGCGTACGCATATTACTATTATTGTATCGTCCCGGCCGTACGTACCCTTTTTTTTATTTACACATGCATCCATAGTTTTAGTGTATGCACAATGGCAAGTTAGACATTGCTCTTCTTGAGCTTCATGTACAGATGCTCACCGGCGGTCGTCGGCTCATATCGACTCGGCCGCTCCGCCGTTGCCGTCCCCGGAAGCGCCTCGATCTTTGTGGTGCTCTTCGGTCCGCTGAAGAAGACGAGAGAGAGGCGCTCGACGGGGGAGAAGACGACCCGGTGGGGGGGCGAGCGCCAGAGGTCGTTCGTCCAACGCTCGATCAGATCGCCCGCGTTGACTATCAAAGAGTTCGGAGGACAGGAGACGGATACCCACGTGCCATCAGAGAGCTGTACTTGGAGCCCTGGTGCATCGGCTCTTAAGATTGTGAAGCCGGTATAGTCAGTGTGCGCTCCGTACCGTTGCTGGGGGCTACGGTTCGATCTTTCGATCTGTGGTGCTTGGCTGTTCTGTTCACTGTCAACGTCTTCTATCGCGGCGGCGGGCGGCGGCGCGTAATATGCGAGGCGTAGGTTGCACTTGGGGGGGTCAAAGTACTCTTCAAAAAAGCGCCCATCATAACCTAGCGCCTCTGCTGAGAGTTGCATGAGCAGCCCCAGAAGCTGCTCGAGCTGTCTCCAGTAGTCGCGCACCGCATCCCTGAGTCTAGCCTCTGCGGGATTCGTCCTCGTCCGGTGCTGATCCTGATCGCGCTGATCACCGCGCTGATCACCGCCGTGATTAAAGACGAACGATTCGACAGCATCCGCTGGTGCGCGTGAGTCTCCCGTGGAGCGTGCGACGGCCTCGACGCCCTGAGGCACATACCCGCCGCTCCCGTACCCACTGTGGACGCACGCAGCCATCTTGGCGTCGAGGGGCTGCCTAAAGAAGGCGAGCGCGCAAGAGTGCAGCGTGGCGATCGTCGCGTCGCTGACGCCGTGGTCGGTGATCGCGAGCATCCCGAGGGTATGCATGGCGTCGCTCCACGCGCTCGCGAGACCAGCGTCACGAGAAGCGCCCGCGCCCGCTGGGTACGACGCCAGCGAGACGCAGGGCAGCGCAAAGGCCATTCGAAGAAAACGGCGCAGACCTTTTTGTACCTCTCTACCAGGTGTACCTCGAGGTATGTAAACACGCTAAAAATAAAAGGATGGCACTATTTTCGCGCGGGCTTGAAAATTTGGGCGAGCATCGTTTTGGCGGATGGGCTGGGCTCTAGGCGGGCTGCTGCGCTCCGGCGCGCGCCCCTCGAGTCGGGAGCATGAAGGCTCGGAGGGGCCCGGGAGCGGTCGGCCGCTCCCAAGCAGCCGCGGCAGCCGCAGCGGATCGGTGCGAATCACCACTCGAGCAAGCGGCTCCGTGTGAGCGCACAGCACCAACGCATCCGTGTCACTAGCATGCGCCCAGCTCGCATGCGAGGAGCGGAGGAGGCTGCGCGCGCGGCGTGTCTTCTTTCTTCGCGCCCCCTCCCCTTCTCCTTCCCACCTCCTCCTCCGCCCCACGCACACACGCCTCCCCGTCACCGTGCTTGCGACTCTTGCGAATCCTCGTCTCCTCACACGCGCTTGCCTTACAAACAGGCGACAATGAGATACGGCGCCTCGACTCGGCCTCTGGCGCCCGCGCCACCCCTGCCGTCGATGGGTACCAAGGCCATCCTGCGCGCACTCTCCGCTCCCGCCGCTCCTGCCGCTCGCCCCGCGGCCAACACGCGCTGCAAGCAGAAGCCCAAGCCGCGTTGGCGAGGGGGCGGGGGCAAGGGGGGGGTAGCGGGGGGGAGAGGGCCGCTCACGGCGCCGATTCGAGCTGCGGTGGGCACTCGTCAGGCGCTCATCGAACTCCTTCCCGAGCGCTGCTACGCGCCGAATCTCCCGCCAAATCTCCCGCCGAATCTGCCGCCGAATCTGCCGCCGAATCTGCCGCCGAATCTGCCGCCGAATCTGCCGCCGAATCTCCCAAATCTCCTCGCACAGCCGGAGGCGTCCTCCATTTCTGCCTCACCTCGCCAGCTCGCGGCGCAGCGCACGGCGGCTGCGGCAGACGCAGCGACGAGTGCGTACCGTGCGGCACTGCTCCACGCCCGCTGCGACTCGCGCTCGATCCCAGGCGAACTGCGGCTGAGCGAGCGGTCGCGATTTGGCGAGGGGTCACGATTGGGAGACGGACGGCTGCCGAGGCGACCGGCGCAGTCGCCACGGGCGCAAGCGGCGCACTCGCCACAGCTGCAGCCGGCGCAATCGTCACAGCTGCAGCCGGCGCACTCGTCACAGCTGCAGCCGGCGCAATCGTCACAGCTGCAGCCGGCGCAATCGTCACAGCTGCAGCCAGAATCGGCTGGTGGTGACTCGCTGGGAGTGGCGAGTGAGGCGCCGATGGCGAGTGAGGCGCCGATAGAGAGTGAGGCGCTGATGGCGCTCCCTACGCCACCGCTGGTGCCCACTCTGCCCATTCCCCAGGGGGGCACCCAGCTCGCAGCCGGCCGAATCGCTCCCACGGCGGCAGCCTCGGCTGGCGGGGGGTGTATTGCACGCGGGGGGTACACTGGGGGGGCGAGTGGGGGTACTGCAGATGGGGGGGCGAATGGGGGTACTGCAGCTCGGGGCGGCTGCGGGAGCTCTCGCGCGGGATCGGATGTGCGTGCGGCCCTGCGTGCGCTCGCTACAGAGCCCGCGACGAACGAGCGTGGGGGA
>MDSY01084029.1_pt1 | contig 15581 bp, 18 predicted proteins | sample 811131 | NCBI WGS metagenome assembly MDSY01 (sample SAMN05326643, study PRJNA326480) | marine metagenome | isolation source: seawater | place: Atlantic Ocean: South West | collected 2010
CCGAGGCTTGCAAGTGGGGTAGCCCCCGCAATCTGAGAGTTGATTCGAATGGCAGCAAAGAAGTTGAGTGCAAAGGCACGTGTAGCAGCACGTAAGCAGAGAGATAAGTGGAAGAATAAGAGATGGTTCACAATTCGTGCACCTCGCCATCCATGGCACTTCAAGCCAATCGGAGAAACAATCGGAGAGTCCGAAGAACATATCATGAGTCGAATTTATGAAATGACCCAACAAGAATTTAGTGGGGATTTCACAAAGATGCACGTCATTTTGCGCTTCCGCGTAACAGATGTTGTTGGCCAAGATGCATTGACTACTTTCGTAGGCCATGCACACCAATCTGATCATACACGCAGACAAATTCGTCGTTACCGTGGTAAAATCGATGACGTAGTCGATGTTGTTACAACAGACGGTTATCTTGTCCGTTTGAAGCCACTGATGATTACTGAACGCCGTTGCCAGACATCTGTCAAGCAAGCAATGCGTTCAAAATCTGCAGAAATTATTCGTGCATGCGCTGCTAAATCTAACTATTCTAAGTTACAAGAAGCAATGCTTGGAGGAGATTTGGAAACAGATATCCGTAACGCAGTCAAGACAATCTACCCATGCCGCAACGTTGTCATCCGTAAGAGCCAACTGTTACAGGCTGGTGTGGTAACTGAAAAGGGACCAACTCTGGATGAAATTCATTCTGAAGAATCTCGAAAAGAGGCTGAACTCAAGGCTAAGAAAGCTGCAGCACTTGCTGAAGCAGGCGAAGATGTTGATGAAGGACCAGTTGAAGGTGACCTTCTAGCAGCAGCAGCAGCAATGGAATCCATCTCTGAGAAAGAAGAAGTTGCACCTGCAATTTCTAAGGAATCTGTGGCTGAGCCAGTCGTTGAAGAAGTAGTTGAGGCAAAACCGGTTGCGGAAGCATCTGGTGATTCTGAGGCTAGTTTAATGAAACTAAAGAAAGACGAGTTAGTCGAGAAAGCTAAGGCAGCAGGAGTAGCAACTTCTGGTACTAAGGCAGATATCGTTGCTCGTCTCCTTGAGTGAGTTGAGCCATGATGCGCCTAGGTCTCATCGGCGGTACGGCGATGAACAGCCTTGCCGCTGATGCGATTGAAACTACTAGGTCGGACCAGATAGTTGCCCAAACTAGGTTTGGCGAAGTCCCGTTGACTTGTGTTCAAACCGGAAACCACGAATTGATATTTTTAGAGCGCCACCATGGCCAAGGCACCACTCCGCCTCACAATATTAATCATCGAGCCAATGTTGAAGCAATGGCTGGAGCCGGTGTAGATGCCATACTTGCAGTATGCTCGGTAGGAACGATCCCTGGAGATTTCCCTCCAGGTTCAGTTGGCTATGCATCACAGTATCTTGATTTCACCGGAGTAACAATGTCATTTCATGATGATGATGCGCAGTTTACTTCGATGACAGAACCTTTTGACTCACAGATGAACTTACAACTTGAATCTGTTTTGTCCGCAACACAACCTGGTCTTCTTCTCAAGAGAACATATTGGTTAGCGCAAGGTCCTCAGTTTGAAACAGCAGCCGAAATAGATGCGATTGAAAAACTGGGTGGGGAAGTCGTAGGAATGACTATGCCGCGTGAATGTAAGTTAGCAGCCGAAATAGGCATTCCATACGCAGCTATTGTAGTTGCCAGCAATTGGGCTGCTGGACGTGAACCGGGGGACTCAGGCAAAGATTTGGATCATCAAGAAGTTTCTTCCACCGCCGAATCAAGACTTGGACCCGTTCTCGATTGCATTAAATCATTCACGCAATGACTAATCCTTGCAAGCCAAGCCCATGTACATGGGCCGAAGTGTCGAAGACTGGCTAGACAGTACAGAAGCTGATGAATGGAGCCATATGATGCGTAAAGTCGCAGCATTCCACCATAAGCATGACTTTGCTGGTAACAATGGTCACGATATGGGCTATCGTATCGCATTGACCGTTGAAGAATTAGGAGAATTTGCAGCAGCGATAACCAAAGGTAAACCAATCGAAGAGTGTGCTGAAGAAATGGCAGACATAATGATACTACTAATGGGGCATTCTTTGGCAATGAAAATAGACCTAAAAGCGGCTTTTGAAGCCAAGTATGAACGCATAATGCAAAGACCATCTCGACAAGGGAGATTGGGGTTGAGAGTCACAGAGTATACTGGTGAATGAAATGAATGCGAAGAAATTATATTTTTCTTCACTTTTCTTGTTGATTGTAGTTGCACTATCTTACGGGCCAATATCACAGCCTCAGGATTATCATGATTTTGCCGATGATAGAGAATTGCTTGGAATTCCAAATGGTCTAGATGTAATGTCGAATTTAGCAATTGTATTTCCTGGCTTAGTTGGATTAGCCTTTGTACATGAAAGAAGAACTAACCCTCGTGTTTCGGATGATGAAACCAGCATTCATATCACATTATTCTCGGGTATGATTCTGACATTTGCCGGTTCTGTTTGGTTCCATCTTGACCCAAATGATTCGACAATGTTGTGGGACAGGCTTGGTATGTCAATTATTATCGGCTCATGTATTTCATTACTGATCAACGATCTTTGGGATAGGGGCATAGCGGCTAGAATTCATATTCCAATCGTAGTAGCGAGTGTAATCTCTGTACTTTGGTGGCCCGTTTTTGATGATTTGCGAGTCTATTTCATCGTCAAACATCATCCATTCATATTATTTCCAATTCTACTATTTTTTGGAAATCAATTATACAATAAAATATCAGGATACTACTGGGGGTTATCGATGTTCATACTTGCAACTATTTTCGAGTTTGCAGATGAAGTGATTTTCGATATAACCGGTTTCATCAGTGGCCATACTTTGAAGCATATTGCTGCAGGTATCGGCTTGTGGTTCATCATGGACATGATTCGAGAAAGAGAACAAGTATTACTCCAAGAAGAGTAATTAGATTTCTTGCATCTTTCCGATTACTGATTCAATCCATTCTTCAGCTTCATCTTCATAGTCCACATCACAGTCAACTCGATCAAGAATTCTAGTTGCTCCTTTCTCTTCTAGAACACGGTCCCACTCTTTACCTGCCTCGCAAAATAAATCGAACGCAGTATCGCCCAATGCTAGGATCGAATAACTCATATTAGCAAGGTCATTATCACCCAATTGTTCTGCATACTCAAACAAATCCATCGCATTGTCGGGCTGTTCTCCATCACCCCACGTACTGCAAACTATCAGTAAACGTGAATATGACAGCATGTCTTCTGAATCAATCTCTTCCATCCCGAAACTCTTCGCATTCATTCCCAAATCATTTGCAGCCTTGCAAATATCCATCGACAGCAATTCAGAATTGCCAGTTTCAGTTCCATATAGTACGATTAAGTCTTGATTTTCTGCCATAATATCCACCCGGTATCACTCGTGATGTTACCCGGCTACTATGGGCACTACTTATTTTTTAGGGTAACCTAAATTAGTTTACATTTATGTGGTTATTATTTCTGGACACAACAATGCCTCACTGTGTTTCGATTACCAAAGCCGGCTCACCTTCAGTTCTAAAATTTGTACAGATGGCCATGCCGACGCCTAAACAAGGTGAGGTATGTATTGAAGTTCATTTTGCAGGAATCAATTTTGCTGATACTTTGATGAGACTTGGTTTGTATCAGCCTCGCCCTGAATATCCATTTACTCCCGGATACGAGTTTAGTGGAATAGTTCACTCTTTGGGCCCTAATACTTCTAATTTTGAAGTAGGTCAAAGAGTAGTCGCCGCAGTACCTACTGGTGGCCAATCAACTCATGTTTGCGTCAATGAGTCTCGTGTGATTCCAATTCCAGACAAGATGGGTCTTGATGCTGCAGCGGCAATGCCAGTTACTTACCTAACTGCTCACCATATGTTGCATTACTTGGGCCATTTGAAGAAAGGCGAAACTGTTCTAATTCATGGTGGTGCAGGGGGAGTTGGAACTGCAGCACTGCAAATTTGTCAATGGGCTGGTATCGAGAAGGTGTGGGCTACTGCTTCGGGTTCTAAGTCAGAAATAATTGAATCGTTTAATGGAATTGCGATAGATCGTCATAATCAAGACTTTGTTTCAGTCATTAAAAAAGCAACAGATGGTAGAGGTGTTGACCACATATTGGATCCAATCGGGGGGGACAATTTGAGGCGTAGTTTGTCGGTGCTGGCAGAAGGTGGAAGATTGTACACTTACGGAATGTCCGCTGCTGCTCCAACCAGTAAACGTTCGCTAGTAAAGTCATTTTTAGCTTGGAGAAAGACTCCAAAATTCGATGCTCTAAGACTGATGACTCGAAACCGTGGTGTATTCGGTGTCCATATGGGTACTTGGAAAGATGAAGCTGCTATGTCTGAACAGTTGTTTAGAATTATGGAAGGAATTGAATTAGGTGTGCTAAATCCAGTGATTGACTCTGTCTTTGATGCTGAAAATGTTGCAAATGCGCACCAGTATATCCATGATGCAAAAAATATTGGTAAAGTATTACTCCGATTCAAGAAGTAGTATCTATCTCCATATTTTGATTAAATTGAAATTACCGGTTTTTAACCCAGTGCTGGAATATCATGTCATGTTGGTCTTTCTCACCAGCAGTAACGTGTTTTTCTTCTTTGAGACTAAATCCCATTCCAGTGATATCTGGGAAATGAGTGTCAGCATCTGTAACTCTGGCATCAATAATAGTTCGATATAATTGTTCGACATGTGGGAGAAATAGTTTGTATATCTCTCCACCTCCTATTACCCAGCCTTCCATTTGCAAAGCTCTGTCGTAATCAATCACTTCAACACCCGAAACAATCCCTCTGGATAGGACATAGTGTGTTCTTCCAGGTAGCATTCCTGGTAATGAATCCCATGTTTTTCTACCCATTATCAAATTTGATCCCATAGTAACCTGCTTGAAATGTTGCAAATCTGTCGATTGCCTCCAAGGCAAGTCTCCATCCTTTCCGATTGCACCATTACGGTCACAGGCTACAATCATACCCAGCATTGCAATCACACCGCTATTGGAGCTTTGATATGTGGATGATGCTCATAGCCAACCACTTCAATATCCTCGTAAGTAAAGTCGTCAATATTAGTGACATCTGGATTGAGTTTCAATGTTGGCAATGGCTCAATAGGAGCTCTTGATAACTGGAGGTTAGTTTGTTCCAGGTGATTCGTGTAAAGGTGGGCATCACCAATTGTGTGGACAAAAGTTCCGGCTTTTAGATTGCAAACCTGAGCCATCATGTGTGTTAATAAGGCGTATGAGGCAATATTGAATGGAACTCCAAGGAATACATCTGCGCTTCTTTGGTATAGTTGACAATTCAATTTACCCCCTGCAACATGAAATTGGAAAAAGGCATGGCAAGGCATCAATGCCATTTCTTCTAATTCCCCAACATTCCACGCACTAACGATAATCCTTCTCGAGTTTGGGTTATTCTTGATCATATCAATAGCCTGTTCTATTTGGTCTATCACTTTACCCTCTTTAGATTCCCATTTGCGCCACTGCTTGCCATACACTGGGCCTAAATCGCCTTTTTCATCAGCCCAGTCATTCCAAATCCGGACTCCATTTTCTTGGAGGTAAGCGATATTGGTGTCTCCAGCGAGGAACCAAAGTAATTCATGCACTATTGATTTCAAGTGCAATTTCTTCGTTGTAACCATCGGAAATCCTTTAGATAAATCGAATCGCATCTGGTGACCGAATACAGACAGTGTTCCCGTTCCTGTGCGGTCACCTTTCTCTTCACCCTCGTCAAGGATGCGTTGCATTAGATTGAGGTATTCCTGCATTGATTCCTTTATCGATTGCGAAGGCCTTTGAGGATTGTCACGGAGCACCTTGTCCGCGGATTCTCTCCATGAACTCATCTGTAAACTCTCGATACATTGCTGCTAATGCTGCTTTAACTTCGTAGTCCTCTTTGTTAGCAAGTGCTTGCAATTCAGAAAGGTCCGCTCTTTTTTCTATCCAGTCCCACCATGTTACTGGTTTGCCATACGAGATGCCTACTCTGCGCCATAGACGTGGAAACTTGTGCTTTGACGGTGTCATGAAGTCACGAGTTCCCGATAACCCAATTGGAACAACAGGAACTTCAGGATAGGCTGCAGCCAGTCTGGCGAATCCTGTTTTACCAGGGAGGAGGAATGGGGCCTCTGTGCGTTTTGATCTTGTTCCTTCAGGGAATATTCCTAATGCCCTGTTCGCATGTAGAGCAACAGCAGCACTGGAAAGTGCTTCACCTCCTCCAGTTTCTCTATTGGTCTCTATTTGGCCTGTGGCTCGCATGAAACTCGCTAGTGCGAAGTTTCTGAAGTGGCCGTCTTTTGCCAAATAGTGCGTTTTTCTGCGTGATGCAAGAATTACTACTAACGGATCGACATGTGATAGATGATTGGCTGCTAGAATTGTAGGGCCCGAAGTTGGGACATTTTTTATTCCCCTTATTTTTACACGTAGTATCATTCGGAAAAATGGAGCAAGAGTCCATCTCATCATTCCATATGATTTGTCTCCCGTGATTCTTGTATCACTAGGCACTATTTTCCAGTGCTTCTCAAGAGCCATCCATGCCTCTTTGAGTTCACTCATAAATTGGTGGACTTGCAACTAACTTTTGATGATTACTTAGGCAAAGTGTGTGGTAATGCTGAAATGGGACCTATGTGGGCACCAGCATATGCGTCTTATTGTGTTGGGGCTTCTACTCTCCGCAATGTTCGCACCCGTGGTACTTGCAGAAGTTAAGTGGGAAGAAGATGGATGGCTTGCAACTATCGGTTTAGAGCACCTTGATGATGGTGATGAGTTTGGTTGTTATGGCATGCCTAACCTTGCTTGGCAAGCAGATCCTGGGGCAGTGGCTTTAGAATGTCGAGATTACATCGAAGCAAGAATTGATGCTTCGAAATGGGGCAATAACCCGATTTCAACGTATACTCCCAATGATTTGACTGCACAGCAGCATACCGTCATCGCAAAACAAGGTTTCACTGTTCATGGAGATGAAACTGGATTGTCGAACACAGCGTGGCATAATTCGGAGGATAAGCCAGTCGAGGAATCTGATTGGTTTAACCTCGGAAGAAGAGGTGGTTCATTGGAGAAAGGGATTTCTGATTTAGATAAAATCTCCTCTGAATTGGATGAAGGTGGCTTGGTAAATCTATATTGGATCGGTCGGATAAATGATGCGACTGTACGACATGACAGCAGTGTGACCGATATGCTTCTGCTTAGAGATGATGTCTGGTTCACCACTTGGGGTGAAGCATTTTCTTACTGGACGGTTGGGAACTGTAATGATTATGAACACAGTATGATGAATAATACACTCACATTCAAACAGATAGATGCTATTTCTTGCTATGGTGATTCACCGAATGCTTGGAATGTTCCAATCACTTGGATTGCCAATATCGCTAATTCAACAGTTCTGGATTCTAATCTAAATGAAATCGATGAAGATGAATCCAATACTAGAGAGGGGTGGAGGCAAGAAGGGGAGATTCTATATTTCTCGGCACTGAAAGGTCATTCCGTCTACTTCAATCTTTCAAAGGATTCTGGTTATGATATTTTGGGACTTACTGAATTCTTCAACAATAAGAGTTCAGCATTAACAATCGCAGGTCATTCTACTACTGACTTATTCTTGTGGTCAAAAAGGTTTGATGACAATAACCAACTGAGATTTACTTGGTTGATTTCTCCGAGGGGTCTGGATGAAGGTATAGCATGGCTACCTTATGCAGGACTTGGAGTTCTTCTTGCTAGTGTCTCGGGTATCTGGCTATTGCTAAAGAAAGATGCTATGACACATTCTAAGGCCGAAGCCTTGATGGACACGAGTGCAAGCGGTGAGGATGATGAATGACGATATATCCATAGATCCGTGGGGCTCTTCACAGTCTACAGATTATTCACGGATCATCGAAAAATTCGGTCTATCTTCTATGGATGGTATTTCTGTTAGCGAACCATCTAGGCTTCATCGCAGGGGAATTGTATTCGCCCACCGGGACCTTGATATCGTCCTAGAAGCTAAGAGAAAGAGCAATCCATTTGGTGTTCTAACAGGTTTGATGCCATCTGGAATGATGCACTTGGGGCATTCTATGGTAATTGACCAAGTCCGTTGGTTTCAGCAACAGGGTGGAGATGTAACCATTGCTGTGGCTGATTTAGAATCTACTGCAACCCGCGGAATCTCTTTGGCTGAAGGTCGTCGTATAGCAGCAGAAGAATATGTTTCGAATTATGCTGCTTTGGGATTAGACCCTGAGAAGACAACAGTCTATTTCCAATCAGAACGAAATATTGTTCAAAGGTTAGGATTCCAACTTGGAAAAAGGACTAATCTTTCAGAATTAGAAGCAATCTATGGTTTTGATGGTTCCACAAATTTAGCCCATGTTCAAGCTCCATTAGTTCAAGCAGGAGATATTCTTCATCCACAACTGGATGAATATGGAGGTCTAAGGCCAATTGTAGTTCCAGTTGGTGTTGACCAAGATCCACATCTTCGATTAACTCGAGGTCTTGCAGCCAAAACAAATTGGTTTAATGTTAAAGATTCCAAAATGGGACTGCAAGTCGGAGTTTCTATCCAAGACCAAAATTCTCAGATTATGGGCGTTGAGGCAAATGGCCGAGTCAACAAAGAGCGCCAAAAAGAAATCTTTGCAATGATTGTCAACTCCATTTCTAATCTTGGATTTTCAGATATTATCTCAAATCCTAAACATGGAACTGTGAATGTACCAAGTGCAACTTCACGTGACAGAGGTCCAATTAGGATGGCTCTACTATCTCTTGAACGTAGTTTAGGCGGAATGGGCTTACTTGCTCCATCGAGTACTTACCATCGTTTTGCAGTTGGCATGACTGGTGACAAAATGTCGTCATCTAAGCCAAAAACAACTCTGTTCCTTTCTGATGATGCTACAACGGCTGAAAAGAAAATCAAGAAATCCTTTTCTGGCGGGCAATCTACAGTTGAAGAACACAGAAGATTAGGTGGGGACCCTGACAAAGATGTTGCATATCAGTATATGATGTATTTCTTCGAAGAAGATGATGCATACTTGGCTGAGTTAAACGAGGGTTACCGTTCTGGTAAAATCTTAGCAGGGGAAATGAAACAACTCTGTATTGAGAGAGCTTCAGTGTGGCTCACCGAACTCTCTGAAAAGAGAGATGAGACCGCTCATTTGGTAAATTCGTTTTTTGAATAATCAGGACAACCTGATTGTTTCAAGATTCTGCGGAGCGTATGTTCGCACCTTGAATTTCTCTCTAAGAGTTCTACCTAATTCATTGCACTTGAAATAATCTCCATGGTGGCAAATTACATTCTTTGGTCTTGGGCTCATGTGCTCGATGAACTCGAGAAGTTGCCTTCGATCTGAATGTCCACTGAATCCATCAATAGTTACCATTTCACAACCAATCTTAACGATCTCTGTTTTACCATCGACAATCATTGGTACTTCACTGAACCCTTTTTGCAATCTTCGCCCTAGTGTTCCTTCAGCCTGGTATCCTACGAAACATAGTGAGTTACGTTTCTCATGCGCCCAATTTTGGAAGTAACTAATCACTGGACCAGCATTCATCATTCCAGAAGTTGCTAGAACAATACAAGGGCTACCGTCCATAATAATCGATTCACGCATATCTCGTCCTTTAACCGGACGGAACCATTCACTGGTAAATGGATTGTTTCCATCATCGGTTAACAAACTCTTACGCAGGGCTTGAGTTAGGTAATTAGGGTGGGATGAGTGGATTGCAGTAGCTTCCTGAATCATTCCATCTAAGTATACAGGAACAGGTTTTACAGTTCCTGCTCTAAACAATTCATCGATAGCAATCATCACTTCTTGCGAACGCCCAACTGCGAATACTGGACAGATCATTTTGCCTCCGCGTTGAATCGTTCTACTAACAATATCTTGTAATTCTTGATTTGCCTCTTCACGGCTAGGTTGGAAGTCTCCAGATGCTCCATATGTGGATTCAATAACCAATGTCTCACAACGAGGGAATCTTGTGTTGGCCGCATCGAATAGCCAAGATTTTTCGTATTTCTGGTCTCCAGAGAATACTATGTTGTGCTTGCCATCTCCAACATGAAGGTGTACAGATGAAGAACCAAGAATGTGTCCTGCATTGTGGAAAGTTAGTTTCACGTCTGGTGCAATATCAACAGTCTGTCCCCAATCGACGTCAACTACGTGACGCATACAGGTTCTGATATCTTCCATGTCGTAAGGTGCACGCTTTCCTTCTGAACCTCCGATCTTCAAGTAATCAGATTGCAATAAGAGCATCAAATCTCTTGTAGGTGGTGTACAGTAAACTGGACCTCTAAATCCGTATTTGAACAATACAGGAAGCATTCCTGCATGGTCTAGATGTGCATGTGTTAGCACAACAGCATCCAACTTTTCCATAGGAAGGGCTTCTGGGGCTGTGAAAAACGGCATAGGGTCGGTATCAGATGCAATGTTGACTCCAACGTCAATCATTATTCGACTTTCATTAGTTGTTACGAGATGGCATGCACGCCCAACTTCTCGATATGATCCTAATGCAGTATTTCTAACCCAAAAAGATCCAGGTCTTTTTGGTCGGTAAATATTCAATCCGAAGTTTTTGAGTAATTTTTTCCTTTCTTTCGAATGGGCTGCTCTGTACCCTTTGATGTCGTGAACAGTCTTGGAGTGAATAGGAGGAGTTCTCTCAAATTTAACGAGCCATCCACATTCATCCCTAATCGCTTTTGCATTTACTCCACGACGGCCAACTGCTTCTCCAGGGCTGCTGCAGATTACGGTTACCTCACAGTAACATGCATCGAAATAAATCGAATCTATACCTGCGACCTCTTCAATCAAGTCACGAATGAACTCTTCAGTTTCTTTTTCATCCTTCATTATTGAAGCGTGTGGCCTGAGCACGATTCGGCGTTTAATTTTCTTCGCAATCTTTCCGACCAATCCTTCTCCGCCACCAAATGTATCGGGGGTTGGGGTGATAATTGCTATATCGCCAGCCTCTAAATCGACATCATATTCGACACCTTTCGGTACGATCTTTGCTATCTCGTCTTTCATTTCTTTGAAACTAAGTCTCATTAAAGTCACCTCCGTCCCGCTGATTGACATAGTGAACCTCGCTAAGGAGATCCACGGGACTAACCCGCAGGTGGAGTAGTAATGCACACTCACTTCTTGAGTAGTGCGGCAATTTCGCTCTGTTCAACAGGTACATATCCGTCTTTCGCTGAAATGACTGCCAAATCCATGCCGTTTCCAGATGCTGCATCTCGCTGAGCAGATGCTGATAAAGCACGTGCTGCTAAAGCAACAGCTTCTTTTCGGGACATGTTGTCGCTGTATCCGTCTTCAAGAACACCGTACATGTAAGGAGAACCGGAACCAGTTGCGCAATAGGTGTCTGGAATTGAACCACCAGCAGAGTCGATTGAATAAACAGAACCACCTTCGCTATCGACTCCAACAATTAGTAGTTGGACCCAATGAGGTCTTCCTGAAAGGATGTTTGCAGTTAGAGTAGCTGCTCCGCGAACTGTCATGGAATCGCCACGCCTTAGTTCGAAAAGAGAAACTTCAGCAGCAAGTGTGCGGGCAAGTGATTGTGCGTGACCTACGAGTCCGGCAGTAGTCAATGCTAGGTTCTCTCCAATCTTGAACAACTTCTGGACACTCTTGTTTGCGACAAAGTGACCCATGGTCGCTCTGTGGTCTGCACCTACTACGACACCACCATCAAATGTGATGCCAATTGTGCTTGTACCTGTCTTCACTGCGCCGGGACCATCTTGATTCATCTTGACACCTCAGTTAGGAGCCCGCATATTAGCGGGACATTACCCCCGTCTCGCGGGACCCTTATCAACCAACCGTCACACGGTAGCAATCATGAGCGATGAGGCGGAGAAGCAGACATCCCTCGATGCCTTTAGTGGTCCAGCCCCGCGTACACTAAATCTGCCCTCACAGAAGTCCACAATTTCTTCTACAAGTTCAAACACTCCAACAACATACCACGATATGGAAAAGTTGTATCCAAACGCTCCAGTTCCCAAGGTGACTGACGGTTTAGTAATCCACAGGGCTACTCTGCACGATGTTACAGGTACTGCTCAACTAATGGATTGGCTTGCAGATGGAGAAGCAGCGATAGTGCGCATGGAACGTCTTCTGAACCGTGATCTAGAATTGCAAACTGCCATTGAGAGATTGAACCAATTCGTCGAGACGGATTTAGGTGGCCAAATAATAATGCTAACTGAATCAAGACTAATGCTTCTACCTCCTGGGTGCAGAGGCATTCGTGGTTTGGAGTCTGAAGCGTTTGCAGCAGACCCATCTGATTTGAATTAAGGTGATATTATGGAAGAAGTTCCTGTCGAAATACCCTGTCCAATTTGTCATAAAGAAGGCCAAGTTAGAATGATGACTCACATAGATGATATTCCATACTTTGGAGAACATACTCAAATTACTGTTCTGTGTCATGAATGTGGTTGGCGTCAAACAGATTTCATTCCTGCAGAAGGGCAGAAACCAGGAGGTTGCACACTTCTCATTAGTAAGCCCGAACACATTCGGGCTCGCATCGTTCGCTCATCTTCTTGTACAGTCAAGATTGTTGAACTAGATTTGGAGGTCAAACCTGGAACAGCTTCTACGGGATATGTTTCCAATGTTGAAGGGGTAATCGACCGCTTCATGGATGTCATAATAATGGTTACACGTCAAGCATATGCTGATGATTCAGACATGTCTGACATTAAGACATTACAGGAAATGCACACTACTTTGCTAGAACTGAAGGAAGATCCAATTCCAAGGCCAATAACTCTGGAATTCTTGGACCCTAGTGGGCATTCGCAAATTCTTCATGAGGATGTTGTCATGAGGGATTTGACCAGTGATGAATTAGATGATTTGCCGATGGGACCTGAGCCTGCAGTTTTCAGTAATGATGACTTGGTAGACTGATTATAATATCGGTAATTCGAATCCGGATTCAGTAGGGTCTGGTAAGTTCTGAGTACTTTCTTCTATATATTTGTCAGAGCCTTCAGTTTCAGTACTTAATGGAGTACTTCCTCTAGGTTTTTCTTTTCGATTTGTCAGGACACTAAATGACAAAATACCAAAGATGGTTGAGAGTAGTACAGTCATGGGGATTATCCATCCTGTGCCATTGATAGTCGAAACACCTGCTGCAGTGCCAACCATCAAAATAGCTCCAAGCAAAAGAATACCCCTTGAATTGCTTGCCACACCAATGACTCGGACCAAGGTCTTGATGAACCTAGCCCATGGTGGACCCTAATATGTTCGGTTCTGGTGGTACACCGGCTGCTCCGACAGCAGCATGTCCAGGTTGGTTAATGACGGCAGTAGCTCCTTGGGGTGAAAACGCAGAAGATGCTTATGACCAAGGTTTGGTTGAAATGGGTCTAGGGGATTCTAGATTGATCGAAGTACACGGCGCTTTCTTGCCTATGGGATTTGAAGCAACTCCTCCAAAACCGCTCCCTATGGGCTCACTAGTCGAGTGTCATATCGCAACCGCTTATGCTTATGGCGGGGCAACTGCCTGTGCAGGAGTGGCTTGGGCTGCATGTACTACTCCCGAAGGAGAAGAATGTGCAATCGTTGCTAAGATAACTACTGAACTTGATTACGAAGAAACAGAGTCTCTTCTAAAGCGTAACTTACAACGCCGCCTTGCCAGCAGAGATTTAGAAGTCCAATCCTTTGATGTAGCGGTTGATGAAGTAACTGCTGCCCAAGATCACTTTGGAGTAGCCATGGCTGCTTTGATTCTCCCGGAATCTCTCAAGATGTCAGGTGGAGGAAATGTAGGTCGTGTGCGAGCAGGTCTTACTAGGCAAGCAACCGACGCAATGGCAAGTGCTGCACGTAGAGTTGACACCAAAGCACCTGCTGCACCTGCAATGCGACCTGGTGGTCGCAAGCCCAACGAAGGTGGAAATACCGACTTCTCATTGTGAGGCGAGGAATTGTATACTGTTGTTCGCTGTTCAAATTGCGAACGGTGCTGGGGTATCAAAGGTAAAACACGTAAATGCCCTCACTGTGGTACTTTAGCAAGTGACAAGTTACAAATCGTTTCTGTGGCAGACAACGCAAGTGAATTGCAAAGAGAAGTGGCAATAGCTAACATGCCGGAGAGTCTCCGTGATGAGATGAGGCAAAAGCTACCTCGGGCAATAGAGATAGTAGAAGACCCAAGTGCTTCACTATTATTTTCATGCATCAAAACCGCTGCTATTGACAATGTGGTTGTACTGGATAGGCTCGCAGGGGCTTTGCGAGGTAAAGGCGTGGAAATCGATGCTGAAGATGTTGCTGAAGAGGCGGTTAGCCAAGGTTTACTCTTTCGACAAGGCGATGGGACCTTCTTGCTTCTTCAGTGACATTCAAGAAGGGAGACCTTGGCGCAGGGATTGGAAGGGTCTGTGGGTTAGCTTGGCCTATACTCGGGCGTTTGGGACGCTTGGACTCCAGTTCAAATCTGGACAGACCCACCTTCCATCTATCTAGAAGCTGGTTTGTAATGACCGACCACAGTTTCTGTTGTGATTTAGATTATTATAAAATTCAGAGTGTTCTTCATTCAAAAACATTGAATAGTTAGAATTTCGTGGTCAAGTTATGAGTTCCCAAAATATTGGTGATTTCCGAAAGTACTCAGTACTTACATTAGTTTTGTCTTCGATATTACTGTGTCTTGCAATAGCTGGATTGATCATGCAAGCAAGTGGAACTCCATGGGTTAGTGAATCGGATTATGATTTCGATTTGGAAACAATGTCATATGATGCTCAAGATTGGGAAGAATGCTGTGAACTAATTTATGAAATGTATCAAGATGGTGATGATTCCACTCAACAGCAACTTGATACAACAGTCGACGTATTTTCTCCATTGAATACTTATCTTATACTAATCATCATATTTTCGGCCGTAACAGTATTGCTTACTCTACTACCAATTCCCCAAAACGTGAAAGGGTCCTCATTATCCATAATGGGACTTGCAATTATGACTACTGGTATCTTTTTAACACGAAAATTCTCAATTAGTTTAGGCTATTACTTTGCAGAAATTTCTAATCTTTATGGGACTGGGTATTCGTCATATGCCAGTTTCCATTTGCATGTTATGGTTTACTTTGGTGGTCTTGTCGGACTGTTTGCAATATATTCAGGTTTACTAATTGTAAGTAAAAACATAAACAGTTGTAATTATTTATCTTCTGAATTACAGCAGTCAAAGAAATTTTCTACTAGTTTACTCTTACTCTGTTTAATGGTTTATTTAGTCTCACCATTTACTCCAATTGCTATTAATGAATACGAACAACCCGAATCTATTGAAGATGGAGATTTTCAATCGGAGGAACAATTGTTTCCCATGCAACTTCTAGCATACGATGACATGATTGAAGGTGCGATGTTGGCTAATGA
>MDSY01158600.1_pt1 | contig 15578 bp, 13 predicted proteins | sample 811131 | NCBI WGS metagenome assembly MDSY01 (sample SAMN05326643, study PRJNA326480) | marine metagenome | isolation source: seawater | place: Atlantic Ocean: South West | collected 2010
GCGACGCCGGCGGCTTCGGCGCGCGCGAGGGCGACCTCGCGCAGGCGGCGGTTCGCGATCACCCCGCCACCGAGCAGGAGGCGCGGCACGCCGTACGCCTCGCACGCGGCGAGCGCCTTCGTCACGAGCACGTCGACGACGGCCTCGCGGAAGCTCGCGGCCACGTCGGCGACGGGAACATCCTCCCCGGCTGCACGGGTCTGCTCCGTCCACCGCGCGACGGCCGTCTTCAGGCCGGAGAACGAGAAGTCGTATCGGTGCGACGCCATGTCGCTCGCGCGGGACAGGCCCCGGGGGAAGCGGATGGCGGTGGGATCACCCGTCGCGGCGGCGCGGTCGATCTCCGGCCCTCCGGGGTAGGGCAGGCCGAGCAGACGCGCGACCTTGTCGAAGGCCTCCCCCGCGGCGTCGTCGACCGTCTCGCCCAGCAGCTCGACGTCGGTGGTGAGGTCGCGTACCAGCAGCAGCGACGTGTGCCCGCCGGAGACGAGCAGCGCCACCGTGGGGTACTCCAGCGGCGGAGCATCCGCATCCAGGATGTCGGCGGCGATGTGCCCGACGAGGTGATTGACCGCGTAGAGCGGACGGTCGAGCGATACCGCGAGCGCCTTGGCCGCGCCCACCCCGACCATGAGCGCACCCGCCAGCCCCGGACCGCTCGTGACCGCCACCGCATCCAGGTCGGCGAGGGAGGCTCCCGCCTCGGCGAGGGCTGTCTCGATGGCCGGCTGCAGCGCCTCGAGGTGCGCGCGGGCGGCGACCTCGGGCACGACCCCGCCGTAGCGGGCGTGCTCATCCATCGACGACGCGATCGTGTTCGACAGCAGGGTGCGGCCGCGCACGATGCCGATGCCGGTCTCGTCGCAGCTGGTCTCGATGCCGAGCACCAGCGGCTCGCGTCGGTTCACGTGCACGCCCCCGCCTCTGCCGCAGTCCCCGCCCCGGCCGCAGCCCCGGCTCCGGCCCCGGCCCCGGCCCCTGCCCCTGCCCCGGCCGAGCCCGGTTTGTCGGAGATTCGCACCGATGTCGGAGGATTTTGCCGGGATTCTCCGACATCGGCGAGATTCTCCGACATCGGGGAGAGGGATGCGCGCGACGCGGCCCATCCGGGCACGTCCAGGCGCATCACGATGGCGTCGACATTGCCGTCCGGGTAGTAATTCGGGCGGCGGCCGATATCGATGAACCCCTCCGAGGCGTAGAGGCGCTGGGCGGCCGGATTGTCGGCCCGCACATCGAGGAAGACCTCGCGCACGCCGCGCTCCGCCGCCTCTTGAAGAAGGGCGCGGAACAGCATTCGGCCGCTGCCGCGGCCGCGGAACGTCTTGTCGAGGGCGATGGTCTGCACGTCGGCGTCCGTCGCACCCGACGGGGCGCGCAGCCCCGCGTAGCCGATCAGGCGACCCGCCTGCTCCGCCACGACGTAGTGGTTGTGGGGGGAGGCCAGCTCTGCCCGCATGGCGGTCTCGCTCCAGGCGTCGCCGGCGAAGGACGCCCGCTCGAGCGCCATGATCGCCTCGAGGTCGTCGACGTCTCCGGTGCGCAGTCTCACGCGATCACCCGCTTCGGCGCGGTGGGTGCGGTGACATCCGGAGAGCGCAGGTAGAGGGCGTCGTCCGCGGCGATCCGGCGGCCGGCCGCGACGGCACGACCGGCGGCGAGAGCCAGCATCGCGGCGGGTACCGAACCGGCGTCGAGTCGGCGGGCGCCGTGCGCGGCGAGCGCGGCATCGAGCTCGTCGCGCGGCGCGAGAGCCGGATCGGCCACGCGCACGGGGAGGCCGTCATCGTCGAGGCCCTCGTAGACGGTGAACGCGAACTCGCGACGGCGGGCGTCGGTGACGACGGCGAAGCGCTCCTCGTCGGCGCCGGTCATGGCCGCCATCAGCATGCGGTCGAGGGCGACGGCATCGTGACTGACGACGGGGATGAGCGGGATGCCGCGGCCGAGCGCGAAGGCGCGGGCGGCGGCGATGCCCACGCGCAGGCCGGTGAAGGGCCCGGGGCCCATACCCGCGGCGACATGGGTGACGTCGGCGCTCGTGATCTCCGACTCCGCCAGGACGCGCGCGACGTGATCGCCGATCACCTCGGCGTGCCCGCGCGGGTCGCCGCTGTCGAGTTGGGCGCGTACGACGCCGTCGGGCTCGATCACCGTCACCGCGGTGCCGATCGACGTGTCGATGCCCAGAATCACGCCTTCCAGCGTAATCGGAGCCGGCCGTGGCCTGCTCGCCCATCCGATCCGCGCCCCGACGACGAACAACACGCATGCACCTCCCCCGGTACGTGCGCGAGGGCGGCACGCCGCCGCTCTCGGACGATCCCGCGGGGTCAGGATGGCGCACCGTCGTGATCCCGACCGCCGTCGGCGATCTCACCGTGCGCGCCGGGCGCCGCACCGGGGGAACTGCGACCGTGCTGCTGCACGGCGCCGCCGGCACATGGACGACCTGGACCCCGCTCGCCGCGTACGCGCGAGACACCGGCCGCACCCTGGAGAACGTGGTCGCCGTCGACCTGCCGGGGTGGGGCGACAGCGGCGAGCTGGATCCCGCGCTGCACGTCGAAGACGTCTCGCACGCCATCGCCGACCTCGTGCGTTCCCTCGGATACGACGACTGGATCGTCGCGGGTCACTCGCTCGGCGGCGTCGTCGCGCTCGACCTCGCCGCGCGAGCGCCCGGTCCGACCGTGGGCGTCGTTCTCGTCGCCCCCACGGGCGCGAGCGTCATAGACGCGATCCGGCATCCGCTGCGCGGCGGGATGCGGCTGCCCGGCTTCGCGGGGATGCTCGCCGTCATGCGGGTGCTCTCGGCGTTCGGCCCCCGCGGCGCGGCCATCGTCGAGGGCGTCGCCGCCGCGAGGCTGCTGCCGCTGCTGACGCGGCCGCTGTTCTCCGCGCGCGTGGACCCGAGCGTGGTCGCCGCGTTCCGCACCGAGGTGCGCCCGACGGCCTTCGCCCGCGCGGCCCGCATGCTTGTCGGTTACGACGAGGATGCGTGGAGCGCCGTCCGCTGCCCCGCGCAGGTCGTGCGAGGTCCGCGCGATGTGTTCGCGTCGCCGAGCGACGATGTCGCCCTCGCCGCGCGCATCCCTCAGCTTCGCGTGCGCACCGCCTCCGGCACGGGACACTCCCGCACGTCGAGCGCCCCGACGCGGTGCTCGACGCGATCGAGGCGATCAGGGGCGGCGGGTGACGGTCGCGATCCGCGGTGAGTCGGCATCGAGGTCGGCCTCGCGCGCGGTCACGCCGCACGCGGTGTCGACGCCCCGGCCGTGCCACTCCCGGTCGAGCTCGATCTCCCACCAGCTCTCGCGCAGGCCGTCGACCATGCCGCGGCCCCACTCGACGATCACCACCGAGGACTCGAGGTCGATGTCGAGGTCGTCGAGCTCCGCAGCGGATCCGAGCCGATAGGCGTCCACGTGCACGAGCGGCGCGCCGCCGACGAGCGACGGATGCGTGCGGGCGAGCACGAAGGTCGGGCTCTGTACCGGTCCCCGCACGCCGAGCCCCTCGGCGATCCCGCGCGTGAGTGTGGTCTTGCCGGCCCCGAGCGGACCGGTGAGCACCACGAGGTCGCCCGCCGACAGCATCCGACCGATCTCGACACCGAACGCGTGCATGTCGGCCGGCGTGGTCAGCTCCCGGGCACCGACGATCGCGTCGAGGCCGGTCACCGGGCGCTCCCGTACACGCGCGGCACGCGCCGTCCGATGCGCGTGACGATCTCGTAGTTGATGGTTCCGGCCGCCTCGCCCCATTCGTCGGCGGACGGGACGCCCAGGGTCGGGTCGCCGAACAGCACCGCCTCGTCGCCGACGGCGACGGGATGCTCTCCGACGTCGACGACGAACTGATCCATCGCGACGCGGCCGGCCACGGGGAACCGTGCGCCGCCGATCGTCACCGGCCCCCGTCCCGACGCCTGACGCGGCACGCCGTCGGCGTAGCCGAGCGGGATGAGCGCGAGCGTCGTCTCGCGCGGGGCGACGTAGTCGTAGCCGTAGGAGACGCCGTGCCCGGCATCCACCCGGCGCACCGCCGCGACGCGGGCGCGCAGCGTCATCGCCGGGCGCAGCCCCAGGTCGGCCGAGGAGCGGTCGTCGAAGGGCGACAAGCCGTAGAGTCCGATGCCGATGCGCACGGCGTCGAGCCGCGTCTCGGGCAGGGCGATGGCCGCATTCGTCGCGGCGAGGTGGCGGATGTGCGGGGTGAGGCCGAGGGATGCGGCCTCGGCGACACCCCGTTCGAACACGTCCAGCGCGGCGCGGTCCGCTTCGGGCGACGCATTGGAGAGGTGGCTGAAGACGCCGACCACCCGAACGCGTCCGATGCGCTCCAGGCGTGCTGCCTCGGCGAAGACGACGCGGTAGTCGGCGGGGGCGATGCCGTTGCGGCCGAGGCCGGTCTCGAGCTTCAGGTGCACTGCGGTGGGACGGCCGGCCGCGGCCGCATCCGCTGCCGCGACGAGCTGGTCCATGCGGGAGACGCCGATCTCGATCCCCGCCGCGGCGGCCTCAGCGAACGAGGCGCCGGGCGCGTGGAGCCACGCCAGCAACGGCGCATCCACCCCGGCGCGGCGCAGAGCGAGGGCTTCGTCGACGTCGGCGACAGCCAGCCGCGACGCCCCGCCCTCGAGCGCGGCGGCCGTGACGCGCGGGGCGCCGTGGCCGTATCCGTCCGCCTTCACCACGGCGATCACGGGAACGCCGGTGAGAGCGCGAAGGTGCCGCACGTTCGCGGTGATCGCGTCGAGGTCGATCGTCGCCTCACGCATGTCGCCGTGGTGGATGCCTCTCATGCGGCCGCCCCTCCTGCGCCGGCGGCGGGCGTGCCGGCACCATCGGCGACGACGTAGGCGACGGCGAAGCCGGCGTCGTGGGACATCGACAAGTGGAGGGTCTCGATGCCGCGGTCGGCAACGACGGCGGCGGTGCTCCCCGACAGGGCGAACCATGGCCGCCCCGATTGCTCGCGGGTGACTTCGATGTCGGTCCAGTGCACGCCGTCCGACCCGCCGAGCGCTTTGATCAGCGCCTCCTTCGCGGCATAGCGCGCCGCGAGCGACCGCGGCTTGAGCGCCTGCTCGGCGGGCGAGAACAGCCGCCCGAGCAGCCGGGGCGTGCGCGCGATCGTTCGCTCGAAGCGGGCGATGTCGACGAGGTCGACGCCGATTCCGACGATCATGCGGCGCTCCCTCCATCGTCCGATGCGGCGTCCGACGACGCCCGCCAGCCTATCGCGGCCGCTGCCGAGGGGCGGGCACCGGCCCGAGCCGTGAACAACAGGAGATCGGCTGCCCCGCGGGCGGATTCGACCCTGTCCTGCCCGATTCGACGCGGATCTCCTGCGTTGTTCACCGCAGGTGGCGTGCACTCACTCCACGGTGACCGACTTGGCGAGGTTCCGCGGCTGATCGACGTCGAGTCCCTTCGCCGTCGACAGGCCCATGGCGAAGATGTGCAACGGCACGACCGACAGCAACGGCTCGAACAGGGGCCCGGCGAGGGGGATGCGCAGCACCTCGTCGGCCGTCGGGAGCACGGCCGCGTCGCCTTCTTCGGCGACGGCGATCACGCGGGCACCGCGCGCGCGGATCTCCTCGATGTTCGAGACGACCTTCGCATGCAGGAGCGCCGAGTGGCGCGGCGACGGCACGAGCACGAACACCGGCTGACCGGGCTCGATCAGGGCGATCGGGCCATGCTTGAGCTCCCCGGCGGCGAAACCCTCGGCGTGGATGTAGGCGAGCTCCTTGAGCTTCAGCGCCCCCTCGAGCGCGATCGGGTAGCCGACATGGCGGCCGAGGAAGAGCACCGATCGGGTGTCGGCCATCCAGTACGCGAACTGCTCGATGCGCTCCTGCTCCGTCTCGAGGATGCGACGGATCTTGCCGGGAACGGCCTCGAACTCCTCGATCTGCGCGGCGACCTCATCGGCGGAGATCGCACCGCGCACCTGTCCGATGTGGAGGGCGAGCAGATAGAGGGCGGTGATCTGGGCGACGAAAGCCTTCGTCGAGGCCACCGCGACCTCCGGTCCCGCGTGCGTGTAGACGATCGCGTCGGATTCCCGCGGGATGGTGGCGCCCTGCGTGTTGCAGATCGACAGGGTCTTCGCGCCGCGCTCGCGGGCGAACTTCACCGCCATGAGCGTGTCCATCGTCTCGCCCGACTGGCTGATCGACACGACGAGGGTCTCGGGGCCGATCACCGGATCGCGGTAGCGGAACTCGTGGGCGAGCTCGACGTCGACCGGCACGCGCGCCCACTGCTCGATGGCGTACTTGGCGACCATGCCCGCATAGGAGGCGGTGCCGCAGGCGACGACGATCACGCGGGAGATGTCCTCGAAGAGGTCGTCGAGTCCCTCCAGCTCGGGGATGGCGACGACACCGTCGCGGATCCGCCCGCGGAGCGTGTTCGCGACCGCCTCGGGCTCCTCGGAGACCTCCTTGGCCATGAACGACGACCAGCCGCCCTTGTCGGCGGCGTTCGCATCCCACGTCACCTCGAACGGCTCGACCTCGACGGGAGCTCCGAAGAAGTCGGTCACCTCCACGCCGGCGGGGGTGATCGCGACGATCTGGTCCTGCCCGATCGCGAGGGCGTCGCGCGTGTGCTCGACGAACGCGGCGACGTCGGAGCCGAGGAAGTTCTCCCCCTGGCCGAGGCCGATCACCAGCGGCGAGTTGCGGCGCGCGCCGACGACGAGGCCGGGATGGTCCTGGTGCATCGCGAGCAGGGTGAAGGCCCCCTCGAGGCGGGCGACGACCGTGCGGAACGCGGCGACGAGGTCTCCGCCGTTCGCGGCATAGGCGTGGCCGAGCAGCACGGCGGCGACCTCGGTGTCGGTCTCGCTCCGGAACGGGTGCCCGTCGAGTTCGGCGCGGAGCTCGCCGAAGTTCTCGATGATGCCGTTGTGGATCACGGCGAGCTTGTCGTCATCGGCCAGATGCGGATGCGCGTTCTGGTCGGTGGGGCCACCGTGGGTCGCCCATCGGGTGTGGCCGATGCCCGTGGTGCCGTCGGTCATCGGGTGCCCGACGAGGTCGTCTCGCAGCACCTGCAGCTTGCCGGCGCGCTTGCGCATGTCGAGCGCACCGGCGCCGTCGATCACGGCGATGCCGGCGGAGTCGTATCCGCGGTACTCCAGTCGCGACAGGCCTGCCAAGAGGATGGCCTGGCTCTGCCGCGGGCCCACGTATCCGACGATTCCACACATGGGCTCCATCGTAATCTGCGCCGCCTGGCGCCCCGCCCGGTACTGAACCCCGCGGGCGGAACACGCCGGGTCAGGGCGATCGGCGACGCCTCGTGCGTCGAGTCCACGTGATCGCGACACCGCCGGCGATCAGGAGGGCAGCCAGGAAAGCCGCCGACAGCGGTGGGGTCGATCCGGAGGCCGCGAGCCGTGCCGGCTCGGCTGACGGCCGGTCGGACGCCGCCGCAGGCGAGGGCGCGGCGGTCTGCGACGAGGTCGGCTCGGGCGTCGGCTCCGGCGAGGTCGGCTCGGGCGTCGGTGTCGGCTCGGGCGTCGGTGTCGGGTCGGGCAGAGCTGCCAGCAGGGCGTGGGCGTCAGCGAGTCCGGCGCCGTAGACGTGCGCGTCGGGCATCACTCGCCAGTAGGGATTGTTCATCTCGGCCGCCGTGGCCTCGGTCGCCGTCAGGATGTCGGCCGGAGAGGCGCCGGGAGCGTACTCGAGGGCGAGGGCGTGCACCGCGGCGACGCTCGGGGCGGCGGCCGACGTGCCGTAGAAGCGGTAGACCACCTCGCCGTCCTCGTCGAAGGGCGATTCGAAGAAGCTCGTCCGCTCCCCGTCGACCCCGGTGATCTGCGGTGCGGCCACGGTCATCGGCTCGGGGTAGGCCGCGGACGGCGGCCCGTACGGGTCGTAGGGCTCGAAGAGGATGGTGCCCGGCCCGGGCGAGCTGAAGGACTCCGGCTCCCACGGGTAGTCCCACGCCGCGGCGGCGACGCTCACGCCGGAGCCGTCCCCGTTGTGGCCGTTGATGACAGCTCCGACGAGGTCACCGCCGGCATCGCGGTCGTATTCGCGCCACGCGAGCGCCGTGCCGTTCCCGAAGGTGCCGATCCAGACGGCAGGTGGCGGGGCGACGTCACCGGTGAGATCGCGCACGACGACGAAGCCGTACTCCCCGTCCGTCGGCACGGGGCTGACCGTCAGCATCTCCATCGGCACCTGCGGGTCCGGCGTGACGCCCGCCGCGACGAGGGCGGGCACCGGCTCATCCGAGTACAGCTGCAGCGAGAAGTGGGATGCGACCGCGCCCTGCGGCTCCCCCCAGCCGAGGGCGAAGGTCGGCGCCGACGGCGTCGCGAGCAGTCCGACCGTCTGCACGGGGTCGACGCCGTCTCCCGGGTCGAAGTCGAGACAGTCGTAGGCGACGACCTCCTCAGGCACCCACACCCACTCCGGGCAGGCCACGCCGCGGTACTCGGGCGCCTGCCATCCGGCGATGGGAAGGCCCTCGCTCGGTGTGCCGTCCGCGCCGACGGCGTTCGCGTTGCCCGCCGAGGTGTAGTACGCCACACCGTCCGCCTTGACCATCTCGATGGCCGACGAGACGATTCCCTGCTGGAAGTGGGGTTCGGTGACGTAGCTGATGTCGTCGACGATGATGTCCGCGCCCGCGTCGGCGAGCGCGAGGATGTTCTCGGCCATGTCGATCATCCCGCCGAACCCGGACGCGAACAGAATGCGCGCCCCGGGCGCGATGCCGTGCACGATCTGCGCCATCCCGCGTCCCTCGTCGCTGCCGCCCGGGTGGTCTGCGAGAACCTCGACGGGCGTGTCGTATCCGCATGGGTTGCCGGGTCCGGGGAGCACGCCGGCCGAAACGTCCTCCGCGGGGGTGGTGGTCGCCGTGGCAGAGGTGGCGTACGAATCGGACAGGATGCCGACCGTCACGCCGCTGCCATCGACGTCGAAGGCGTCGCGCGCGAGGGCCGTCTTCAGCGGCTCGTCGGCGTCGACCGGGACGCTGCGGCAGCTCTCGGCGGCCGCGGTCGCGGGTCGCGCGGCGGCGGACGACGATGACGTGCCGACGGCCGCACGCAGGTCGGGCGCGACCGCCACCACGCCAGGGAGCGCGGCCAGTGCCGACAGCTGAGCGGGTGACACAGCGACGGCGACCGACGGGCTGAGACGGTACACGCGATCGACCCGCGCGAGCTGCCGCACCGCGTCGATCTGTTCAGCGCTCGGGCGCGTCGCGAACGTCAGCGTCGCCGAGACCCGCCCCTCGTCGTCCACCTGCAGACTGCCCGGCCCGGTCGCGGGCAGACCGACGGCGTCGGCCAGTTCTTCGGCTCCGCTCGCTCCGGCCTGCGCGGCATCGGCCAGCTGGTCGGCGAGAGAAGGCGGTGGAAGCGTCTCCTCCGCCGCATCGGCGGCCGGCGAAGCGAGAGGCGCGGCGCCGGCAAGGACGATGAGGGCAGCGGCGAGCGCGACGCTGCGGGCAGCTCGAAACACAGTTCTCCGGGGGGAAGGTCGTCATCGGGTCCTTCCAACCTGGCAGAAACCTGTGAGCGAACGCCAATCGACCAGGACGCGGTCGCATCACCCACGGCGGGCCGGGTTCGGTCCCTGAGGAGGAGATCCCGCCACCAGAGGACGGATACACGCTACGCCTCCTCTTGAGGCGTGTTCTCCTCGCGAAGCGTCGACAGCGCTGCGTCGGCGCAGCGGCGTCGGAAGCGTCGCCGTGCGGGTCAGAGCTTGCGCAGCAGCACGCTGGAGACCGCGTGATCGGCGGCCTTCTTCAGCACGAGGCTCGCGCGGTGACGCGTGGGAAGCACGTTCTCGACGAGGTTCGGGAGGTTGATGTCGCGCCAGTAGCCGAGGGCGCGCGGAACGGCCTCCTCGTCGGGAATCTGCGCGAACCGGTTGAAGAACGAGTTCGGGTTGCTGAACGCCGCCTCGCGCAGCGCGAGGAAGCGGTGCACGAACCACTGCTCGATGTCGTCGGGAGCGGCATCGACGTAGATCGAGAAGTCGAACAGGTCGCTCACCGCGACATCATTGGGCGCGGGCGGCGGCTGCAGCACGTTCAGGCCCTCGACGATGACGACGTCGGGGCGGCGCACGGTGACGTGCGCATCCGGGACGATGTCGTAACGCATGTGCGAGTAGAAGGGCGCCCGCACCTCGTCGGCTCCCGACTTCACCTCGGTGAGGAAACGCACCAGGGCGCGCCGGTCGTAGGACTCCGGGAAACCCTTGCGATCCATCAGACCCCGCCGCTCCAGCTCGGCGTTCGGGTAGAGGAATCCGTCGGTGGTGACGAGCTCGACGCGCGGTGTGCCGGGCCAGCGGCTCATCAGTTCGCGCATCAGCCGGGCGATGGTCGACTTGCCGACCGCGACCGACCCGGCGACCCCGACGACGAAGGGCGTCGTGGAGTCCTGCTCGCCGAGGAACGTGCTCGTGTCCACGCCGAGGGCCTTGGTGGAACTGGCGTAGAGCGACAGCAGCCGACTGAGCGGCAGGTAGACCTCCGCGACCTCGGTGAGGCTCAGACGGTCGCCGATGCCGCGGATCTGCACGACCTCGGTCTCCGTCAGCGGCTGGGCCAGTCCGCCCGCCATCCGGGCCCACTCGTCGCGCTCGATCTCGCGATACAGCGAGAGCGCGGGGGTCTGCGGTGTCACCTGGTCGTCGATCGACATCCGCCCCATCGTATCCATGCGGTGCGCCCGGACCCGCCGCGTCGGTACGCTGGCGACGTGCGACTGGGAGTCCTCGACATCGGTTCGAACACCGTCCATCTGCTGGTGGCGGATGTGAGCCCGGGCGGCCGTCCTCTCGCCACGACCTCGCAGCGTACCGTGCTGCGCCTCATGCGCTACCTCGACGACGACGGCGCCATCCGGCCCGAAGGCGTCGAGGCGCTCGTGACCGCGGTGCGCGAGGCGCGCGAGATGGCAGCCGCCGAGAACGTCGCCGAGCTGCTGGCCACCGCCACCTCCGCGGTGCGCGAAGCGGCCAACGGCCCCGCCGTCATCCAGGCGATCGAAGAGGCGCTCGACCAGCCGCTGCAGGTGCTGGGCGGCGAGACCGAGGCCCGCTACACGTTTCTCGCCGTGCGCCGGTGGTTCGGATGGTCGGCCGGACAGATCCTGCTGTTCGACATCGGCGGCGGATCGCTCGAGATCGCGGCCGGCGGCGACGAGCTTCCGGATGCGGCCGCATCGGTGCCGCTCGGAGCGGGCCGGATGACCCTCCGGTACATGCCCGACGACCCGCCCGGAGAAGACGCGGTGGACCGGCTCCGCAAGCACGCGAAGAAGAAGCTCGAACCGCTCGCCGACACCTTCACCTCGCTCCCCCGGCCCGATCATGTGGTCGGGTCGTCGAAGGCGATCCGGTCGCTCGCCAAGCTCGCCGGCTATCCCATGGCCGGATGGTCGGGCACCGAGCGGATGGTGCTGCCGCGACAGGCGCTGAAGGCCTGGATCCCGCGCCTGGCGCGCATCCCCGCCGACGCCCGACAGGAGCTGCCCGGTATCACCGCCGACCGCACCCTGCAGATCGTCGCGGCCGCCGTCGTGCTCCACCAGGCCATGAAGGTGATGGAGGTCGACGAGCTGGAGGTGTCGCCGTGGGCTCTCCGCGAGGGCGTCCTGCTGCGCTACATCGAGTCGCTGTCATGGAGCGCCCCCGCGGTGTGACACCGGTGTGGCCGGGCGATCAGGCCACCGCGATCAGGCCGGACCCTCGATCAGGGTCACGCTCGCCGACTGCGTCGCGCCCGAGGAGTCGGTCCACGTGATCGTGACGATCTCACCCGGCTCGTAGCCGGCGAGGACCTCGGCGAGCTCCGTGGTGTCGGCCACCGCCGTGCCGTCGACCGCGGTGATCGTGTCGCCCGCGGCCAGGCCTGCGTCGGCGGCCGGAGTGCCCGCGATCACGCCGGCGATGGTCGCGCCGGACGTCGTCGTCGTCTGGGTCGAGCCCGACCCCGACCCCGACCCGCCGTAGCCGCCGTAGCCGGTGCTGGTGGCCGCGGCGGTCTGCACGCCGAGGAAGGCGGAGTACCCCACGGTCACGCCGTCGGATTCGTCGCCGGCGAGGATCTGCTCGACGATAGCCAGCGCATCCTCGATCGGGACCGCGTACCCGACGGTGACGACGCCGCCGACCGACGCGGCGGTGGTCATGCCGATCACTTCGCCCTCATCATCGAGCAGCGCCCCGCCGGAATCGCCCGAGACCACGTCGGCGAGCACCTCGATCATGCCGTAGAGCGTCTCACCCGCGGTCGTGCCCGACGACGCGGTCGTCACCGACGACTCGAGGGCGGTGATCTCGCCGTCCGCGGCCATCAGCACGCCGCCGCCCTCGGCGTTGCCGACCGCGGTGACGGCCTCTCCGACGGTCTCGTCGTCGTCGTCGATGGCGGCGACTTCCAGCCCTGACGCCCCCTCCAGCTGCAGCAGGGCGACGTCGGAGTCCTCGGAGGTTCCCACGAGCGTGGCGGCATAGGTCTCTCCGGTGGTCGCGATCGTCACCGAGATCTCGGTCGCGCCGTCGATGACGTGGTTGTTCGTGAGGACGAGGCCGTCCTCGGTCAGCACGATTCCGCTTCCCGCCGCGGCCGCCTCGCTGTATCCGAGAACCGTCTCGATGATCACGACACCGGTCGACTCATCGGCGTTCGCCTCGGTCGCCTCGCTGACGGAGGTGGTCGTACCGGATGTCTGGCTTTCGTCGCCGTATCCGCTCCCGTCGCGGCCACCGCCGCCCCACGACGGCGCCTGCGGCACGGCGGGCGCTGCGGCGACGGTCTGCGTCGTGTCGGATGCGGCGGAAGCGGTCGCTGTCACCCCGACCACGGCGGTCGTCGCCAGGGTCGCCACCGCCACACCTGCGCAGGCGACGATCACCGGCCGTCGGTACCAGGGCCGTGCGACGGTCGTCGCATCAGCCTCCTGCTGCGAGGTCTGCTGTGCGGTGGAGAGGTTCTCGTCCATGGGGTGCCGTCCTTTCGAGGTGTTGCCCCTAGGACACCAACCCCGCTCATGCGGGAACCCTGGCGCGCTTCAGCGTTGCCTATGTGTGCCGGCTCGAGTCTGACGGCATCGTCGCCGCGACCGTCCCTCGCAGCCGGGATAGGTTGGAACAGCAACGTCGGGAGGGGAGCCGGACTTCGTATGTCTCCGTCGACGGCACGGGGCGCGAAGCGACGCGCAATCGGGTCCTGGGCGCCGCGTACGAGGTGTTTGCCGAGGTCGGGATCGACGCGGCGACGGTCGAGGCGATCTGCGCCCAGGCGCACTTCAGCCGCGGGGCCTTCTACTCCAACTTCGCCTCCAAGGACGACCTGTTCCTCGAACTCATCGAGAAGGTCACGAACGATCGGATGCGGCGGGCAGCGGGCTTCGTGCACGCCTTCGGCGATGCGTCCGCGGCGGCGCCGATGCCCGCCGACCCCGCCGACGTGGTGCGCGCGATCGCGGACATGGCGACCGAGGACCGCACCGGCGTGCTGCTGATGGCGGAGGTGCGCATCCGCGCCATGCGCGACCCGGCGATCGCCGAGGCCTACCGCACGTTCAAAGAGCGCACGCTGGCGCAGATCGCCGACATCCTCGGTCTCGCGCTCCGCGCCTACGGTCTCTCGCCGCGCATCGCTTCTGCGACCCTGGCGAGGATCGTGCTCGAGACGTGGGAGACCGCATCGATCGACGCGGTCATCGCGGGCGAGGATGCGGCCGGGATCGCGGCCCTCGTCGCCGCGCGAACGGCCGACATCGGCCTCGCTCTTCGCCGATGAGGACGGCGGCGGATAGCCGGGGCCGGCCCGCGTTTCGCCTCGGTCGCTCCGCTCCCTCGCTCAACGACCGGAAGGGGTACCCCACCTCCCCGGCCCCGGTCGTTGAGCGAGCGAAGCGCCCCTGCCGGTCGTTGAGCGAGCGAAGCGAGACGAAACGCCCTCCCCACCCCGTGGCCCCGCGCACACGCCCACAGATCCGCGGCACAGACGAACACCGCCGTCGGCACCGCCGCTACGGTCACCCGATGGGGTTCCTCTACATCCTCCGGTGCGCCGACGGCACGTTCTACATCGGAAGCACCCGCGACCTCGACCGGCGCGTCACGCAGCACCAGGCCGGCATGGGCGCCGCGTACACCTCCCGCCGACTCCCCGTCGAGCTCGCGTGGAGCGGCGAGTTTGCGCGGATCGACGACGCCTTCCTGTGGGAGAAGCGTATTCAGGGATGGAGCCACGCGAAACGCCAGGCGTTCATCGACGGCGGCCTCGACGCCGTGCGCGGCTGGAGTTCGCGAGGGCGCGGCCGCGGATGAGCGGCCCGCGTTTCGTCTCGGTCGCTCCGCTCCCTCGCTCAACGACCGGAAGGGGTACCCCACCTCCCCGGCGCCGGTCGTTGAGCGAGCGAAGCGAGACGAAACGGGTCAGAGAGCGAGACGCTCGGCGACCACCGACGCGAGGGCGTCGGCGTGGGAGCGCGCGTCATCCTCCGACGCCGCCTCCACCATCACCCGCACGAGCGCCTCGGTTCCGGATGCGCGCAGCAGCACGCGACCCGACTCGCCGAGCGCGCGCTCGGCGTCGACGACCGCCTGCGCGACGACGGGATCCCCGACCCGCGAGCGGTCCACATCCTTCACGTTCACGAGCACCTGCGGGTACACCGTCATGACCGATGCGAGCTCCGCGAGCGTGGCCTTGCGGTGCGCCATCTCCGCGGCGAGGTGGAGGCCGGTCAGCAGCCCGTCGCCGGTCGTGGCGTATTCGCTCATGATGACGTGACCGGACTGCTCGCCGCCGAGGGAGTAGCCGCCGGCGTTCATCCTCTCCAGCACGTAGCGGTCGCCGACCGCGGTCTGCTCGACCCGGATGCCGTGCTCGGCCATTGCACGGTGCAGGCCGAGGTTGCTCATGACCGTGGCCACCAGCGTGTCCTGCGCGAGATGGCCGCGCTGCTTCATCGCCACGGCCAGGATCGCCATGATCTGGTCGCCGTCGACGACCGTGCCGTCGGCGTCGACGGCCAGACACCGGTCGGCGTCGCCGTCGTGGGCGATCCCCAGGTCTGCGCCGAGGCGCACGACCTCCGTCCGGAGCGCGTCGAGGTGCGTCGAGCCGACGCCGTCGTTGATGTTGAGTCCGTCGGGGTCGGCACCGATCACCGTGACCGTCGCCCCGGCATCGGAGAAGGTCTCGGGTGAGACGCCGGATGCCGCACCGTGCGCGCAGTCCAGCACGACGTGGAGACCCTCGAGGCGATGCGGAAGCGAGCCCAGCAGATGCACGATGTAGCGGTCTTCCGCGTCGGCGAACCGGCGGATGCGGCCGACGCCGCCGCCGGTCGGCTGCAGCTTGGGGCCGTCCATGGCCGCCTCGATGCGCTGCTCGACCACATCGGGGAGCTTGACACCGCCTCGGGCGAAGATCTTGATGCCGTTGTCGGGTGCCGGGTTGTGCGAGGCGGAGACCATCACGCCGAAGGCGGCGTCGGTGTCGGCGATGAGGAACGCCGCGGCCGGCGTGGGCAGCACGCCGGCGTCGAGCACGTCGACGCCC
>MDSY01067818.1_pt1 | contig 15576 bp, 11 predicted proteins | sample 811131 | NCBI WGS metagenome assembly MDSY01 (sample SAMN05326643, study PRJNA326480) | marine metagenome | isolation source: seawater | place: Atlantic Ocean: South West | collected 2010
GGCTTGAATCCAGTCTTGAGTCTCTATTAGAGTCTATTTCTAAAAGTTGTAACGCTTATGATGCCGGTGATCAAAATGTTGAACGGTGTAATTATAGTTTTTCTCATAAGGTGAGTTCAGGAACTGTTATTGGTACGGTTGGGGGCGTGGGTCAAGTACAAGCAAATTTTGATTTTGGTGTTGCGGATAAACGAACTCGTTTAGACTTTTTGGACCAAAATTATTATTGGAGTGATTTTTATTATATGACGTGTCCTTGGGATTATTATTCAGCTGAATTTAAAGCTACTTATGATATTGTTGCTAAATTTGGTATTAAAGAACAGGGTCTTGATTTTGTTTCTCGTCAAGGTGAACCTGCTTGTGGTGTCTTTATGCAAGATGTAGCAGGTACAGCAAAAGGTAATTGGTTATTGCCAACTCAAACTTCTTTTGAAAAAGAGGATTATCATATTGCGTTAATTGAAAGCAATTATGATGCAGCTAAGGCTATGTTTTCAATTGGGAGTGATAGTGGTCTTATCGCTAATAATCAGCCCTATCGATCTGAGTTTAGTCCTAATCCCGATGAAACAAGTTTTATCGGACAAGATTTTGCTAATGTTGTACCGGGTAATGTTTATTGTTATTCATCTTCTGATGATGAGTCTTATAAGATTAGCCTTGATTCAGAAAATTCAAGTGAAGGTAATGAACAGCATATTCGTATTTTACTTTATTTAGAAGATGATACTACATTAAAGATTAAGGTTGATGATGTAAATACGTCATGTGAAGGTGAGAATATTCCTTCAATTGGGGGTTTTAATGAATTTTCTCCAGTTTCTTTTGAACGGGATGTTTAATTTTCTAGTGTATTTATTTCGTCAATTTTTTTTCTAATATACTCAAATACAGCTGTCATGGTTGTGTCAAAGCGCCCATAGCGATCTTGTAAATCGTCTTGAATAGTTTGGCAATTTGTATGTGTTTGGCATTGCAGTAATTGTTTGTATATTGCAATTCGTTCACGTGGTTCAGAAATATACGTATCACTAATGGTCATATATTTGGTTTCTAGTACTGGATAACGAGCAGACTTATTTTTTCCTTTTTTTTCGTTAACAGATTCTTCTAATAATTTGCAATAATAACTAAATCCGATGGATAATACATGACCATGTTGTTCTTTTCCCAAGACAGAACCTGCACCTCTGATTTCTAAATCTCTTAAGGCTATATCATAACCTGATCCTAGTGATACATATTCTTTAATTGCCTCTAAGCGTTTACTTGCTTTTTCGGATAACGTTTTTTTATCGTTATATAAAAGATAGGCATAGGCTTGTTGCTTAGATCGCCCTACTCTACCACGTAATTGATGGATTTGTGCCAAGCCAAAACTTTCGGCACCATCTAAAATAATGGTGTTAGCATTTGGAATATCAAGTCCATTTTCTACAATGGTTGTTGATAGTAAACAATCATATTTTTTTTGTTTGAAATCGGTCATAATTTGCTTAATATGAGATTCTTGTTGTTGTCCATGGATAATACCGATTCGTAAGGATGGTAGGATTTCTTTTAGATAAGTTGCCTTTTTATGAATGGTTTTTATATTATTAAACACATAAAATAGTTGGCCGTTTCGGTTTAATTCCTGCTGGATAGCATTTTTTAGTATCTGATCATCAATGGGGTTAATATAGGTTAGAATCGGTTTTCTGTTTTTTGGGGGTGTTTCTATGACAGAAAAGTCTCTGCTGCCGCTAAGGGATAAATAAAGGGTTCTTGGTATGGGTGTTGCACTAACATTAAGGATATCAACGTTGGGTTTAATCATTTTTATCGTTTCTTTATGTTTTACTCCAAAACGTTGTTCTTCGTCGACTATTAATAAGCCTAAATTGTTAAATGAAATATCTTTAGATAATAAACGATGGGTGGCAATGATACAGTCGCATTGATTATTTTTAAGTTGTTTAATAATCTCTTTTTGGTCTTTTTTTGCTATAAATCGTGATAAACATTTAATGATATAGGGTGTATTTTTAAGTCTTTCTGTAAATGTTTGAAGATGTTGTTCGGCTAATAAGGTTGTAGGTACTAAAATAGCAACTTGTTTTTGATTGTCTAAGGCTTTTAATGTAGCTCTTATTAATAATTCTGTTTTACCATACCCAACGTCTCCGCAAATAAGTCTGTCCATGGGTCTACTATGTTCCATATCGTTTTTGATTGCTTGGATGGTTTTTTCTTGATCTGGAGTTAATGGGTGGGGAAATTCTTGTTCAATAATTAGTTGTAGTTCTGTATCAGGAGCATAGGCAAACCCTTGTTGTTTATTTCTTGTTTTATAGGTTGTAAATAACTCTTCTGCTAGTCTAAGAGTATCTGCTTTTGCTTTTTTCTTCTGAGATCGCCATTTAGCATCGTTAAGGCTATTAAGGGGTGGGTTTGCTGTTGTTTTTTCATATTTGTGAATACGATTAATTTGGTTAATGGGAATATAGATGGTGTCCCCTTTCTTGTATTCTAAAATAATATATTCACCTTGAGAATTTCGAAATGTTTTGTAATGTAATCCTTTAAATTTTCCTAAACCATAATCTTCGTGGATAACATAATCATTTTCAAATAAGTTTTCGATGATTTTATGATCGATATAACTTTCATTTAAATTGATACCTTTTGGTTTGTGATGTGTGCTGTCAAACGCGATAATGTGACAGTTATTTAGTTGTTTTGTAACACGTTGTGTATGAGGTGAAAAATAATGGATTCGTGATAATGTATCTAAATCAAATTCAATTCGGATGGGATGGGTGGATTCGGCTGGAAAAACATCCATGATGTCACCACGTACTGCAAATTCTCCTATTTCTAATACTAATTTGCTTCTTATATAATTTAATGTAACAAGTTGTTCGATTACTTTATGTTGGGAATAGGTTTGATTTAATGATAATTCTATTTGTTTCATTTTTTATGCTTTTATTAAACTGATACAGTCTATCGTATCAATTTGATAGTTGTCATGTAGTAATTGGAGACAATTTTTCATTGTTGTTTGTGTTGTTACAATATCATCTACTAAGGCTATTTTTTTGTTTTTTAAATTAATATTATAGTTTTTGTTATAGCTAAAAGCTTTGCTTAGTACTTTTTTACGGTTTTCTTTTGATAATTTTGAAAGAGAGGGTGTTTGTTTACTTCGTTTAATAGGATAAATAAGTGGAATAGCGTGTATATCGAAAATGGGTTTAAAAATGGTTTCAATAATATTATAACCGCGTTGATATTGTTTTTTTTGATGATAAGGAACGCTTATCCATGCATCATATTGTTTGATAAGGGATTGTATGGTTGCTGTTTTTATTAGGTGTTGTGATATTGATTCTAATGCTTTTTCATATTGATCAAATTTAATCGCTTGAATGATGTTTTGTAGCTGGGGAGTATACGATGAAAGATAATAGTGTTTATGTGAATCGATTGTGGATGTGTTAATCTTGAAATTTAATGAGTTATGGCATTGTGAACAAATATAGCCAAGGTTTTTATTACAGCTACTACATAATGGAGGTAAAAAATAGGTTTGAAAAAGTTTCCAAATTAAATTTGATTTTTTTGGCAATTACCCAATATTATCTAATTTTTTTATTAATTCTTCCCTTTTTTCCATTTGAAAGGCAGGTGTGTTTGCTAATTCTTCAATGATTTGTTTTCTTTGTTGAACAATATTTTGTGTTGGATTTATGTTTTGCTTTTCAAGCATTGGAATAATTAAATCGTAGTCATTTTGAATTTTTGTTAAGCGACTTTCAAGTTTATTAAAGTTATCTATGTTTTGTTTTAATAGCTCTTGTAATTCTTTAACATTTTCTTGATTAACATTATATTTTGATTGGACGGTATCTTGTGGAATATTGATATGATGTTTTTTGTTTTTTTCCATTTTTTCTAAATATTTATTTAAATTATTTTCAAAGATAAAGTAGTTTGGAAGTCCTCGTCCTCGTTTTTTTTCTTTTACTTCTTCTGCTTGTAATTCACCAGCTAGTATTGCTTTTGTGAGTTTGTATTTTGTTAATTTTCCTTTGGATAATTTTTCGATTTCATATACAGTATATTTTTTTTCATTTTGGCTCATTTTAAAGAACCCCCTTTTAGTTTATAATTTATGATAAATTAAAGTAATTAATTAAATATTATATTTATGATTTAATTTTTTCAATGAGTAATATAAAAAATTATATGATTTTTAAGTAAATTAAGGTGAGGGAAAGTAATAAATGAAAAAAAATTGGATTGCGCCATCGATATTATCTGCTGATTTTTCAAAATTGGGTGAAGAAGTAGAGTCTGTTATTAATGCAGGCGCTGATTTAATTCACTTTGATGTTATGGATAATCATTTTGTACCAAATCTTACTTTTGGTTCTAAGATATGTAAGGATTTAATTAATGCGGGAATTAAAACGCCTATTGATGTTCATTTAATGTGTGAACCTATTGATAATTTAATTCATGATTTTGCTGATGCTGGGGCTACTTATATTACCTTTCATCCTGAAGCATCTACTCATGTTGATCGTTCCATTCGCTTAATTAGGTCGTTAGGGTGCAAACCGGGATTAGTGTTAAATCCAGCTACCCCAACATCATGGTTAGATCATACGTTAGCTGATTTAGATATGGTGTTGTTAATGTCGGTTAATCCAGGTTTTGCAGGTCAGGCTTTTATACCATCTGTTATGAAAAAAATTATTGATGTGCGTCAGAAAATTGATTCGTCAGGCTATGATTGTCGTCTTCAAATTGATGGCGGGGTGACATTAGAAAATATTAATGATATTTCTGTGGCAGGGGTTGATACGTTTGTTATGGGGTCTACTATTTTTAATGCTTCTGATTATGATAGGATTTTTAAGGATATTCTTGCTAAGTTATCGTGACAACTCAGGTTTTATACCCTATTCATATTACAAAAGAAAGACGTAAACATATTCAACTTCGATGTTGTCCTGATTTTAGTGTTGAGGTTAAGGCTCCATTTCGTGTGTCTGAAAAAGTTATTATGGATTTTGTGGATTCTAAAAAGCAATGGATTGAAAAACATATGCGATTGTATAAACAATCTCAGCATATGATATTTCCGAAACCGCTTGTTTTTGGAAGTACCCTATATTATTTGGGTCATCCTTATCAACTTACGTTAATGACTACGTCGGATCATCGTGTTTTTTTGGATGAGGATCGTTTGGTGGTTTGTTTTAGTGATGTGTTGATTCAGGATAAATTAGTTCCTTTTTTAATGGATTGGTATAAAGATATGGCTTTTTCTATCTTTACAGAAAGATTGGCATATTGGGTTGATGTTATGAATGTGACTGTTTCCGATCTTAAGGTTAAACAATTTAAAGCGCGTTGGGGGAGCTGTTCTCTTAAAAAAATTATTTCTTTAAATTGGATTTTGGTTAAAGCACCATTAGATGTTATTGATTATGTTATTGTTCATGAATGTTGTCATTTGGTGCATTTTGATCATTCAAGGCAATTTTGGAATTTAGTAAATGATTACATGCCTGAATATAAAGAAAAAAAACGTTGGTTAAAAGAATATGGGGTATTTCTTTTGCAAAATCATTAATTTTATATGATTATATGATTGACTATATAGGTGAGGGCTTATGAAACAACGTATTATTGATCATATTTTATCGTCTTCTGTTTATGATGTAGCTAAGCAGACAGATGTTAATTATTTAGACTTTTTATCATCTTCTTTAGGTAATCATATTTATCTTAAACGAGAAGATCAGCAACCGGTTTATTCGTTTAAATTACGGGGTGCTTATCATAAAATTTCATTGCTTTCAGATTCACAATTATCAGCAGGTGTGGTTGCTGCGTCTGCAGGTAATCATGCTCAAGGTGTTGCTTATTCTGCTATGAAAAAGGGTGTTCAGGCTACGATTGTTATGCCTGTTACGACTCCTGATATTAAGGTTAATGCTGTTCGTAGTTTTGGTGCGACTGTTATTTTGCATGGTGATAGCTATGATGATGCTTACGAGAAGGCGCAGCTTATTATTAAAGAGTCTAACGCTGTTTTTATTCACCCTTATGATGATTTAGATGTTATTGCAGGGCAAGGTACTATTGCTCGTGAATTATTGGAACAAGTATCTAATATTGATTATATGTTTATTCCTGTTGGTGGGGGTGGCTTATTAGCGGGAATGGCGGTTTATTTAAAACATATTAATCCTGCTATTAAAATTATTGCTGTTGAACCTGAAAATTCAGCGTGTTTACATGAAGCTCTTCAAGCTAAAGAACGTGTTGTTTTAGATCATGTTGGTATTTTTGCAGATGGTGTTGCTGTTAAGCAAATTGGTCAGTATCCTTATGATTTGGTTCGTGATTATGTTGATGATACGGTTTTATTAACAACGGATGAAATTTGTGCAGGTGTTAAGGATATTTATGATAGTGTTCGTGCTATTGCTGAGCCTGCAGGTGCTTTATCCTTAGCCGGTATTAAAAAATATCTTCAAAGTCATGATATTAAGGGAAAAACAGTTGCTGGTATTTTATGTGGTGCTAATATTAATTTTCATCGGTTACGACATATTTCAGAACGAGCTGAGTTAGGAGAGCAAAAAGAAGCTCTTTTTTCCGTTGCTATTGATGAAAAAAAAGGTAGTTTTTTAACGTTTTGTCGGGTTTTAAAAGGACGATCGATTACAGAATTTAATTATCGGTATCAACATGATAATGTTGCTCAAATTTTTGTGGGAATTCAACTTCAAGATAATGAAACGTCAGCTGATTTTTTAGCTGTTTTAAATGAGCAAGGGTATCAAGCCGTTGATTTAACGTATAATGAAGTTGCTAAATTACATTTGCGTTATATGATAGGAGGAAAACCGCAGGATCTGAACAATGAACGTTTATATCGGTTTCAGTTTCCGGAACGTCCTAATGCTTTATTAAATTTTTTAAGTACATTAGGAACCGATTATAATATTAGTTTATTTCATTATCGAAATCATGGGGCAGCTTATGGACGGGTTTTGGTAGGGATTCAGGTAAGTCAGGACCAATTATCAGGATTTACGGCATTATTAGATTCAATTGGTTATACTTTTTTTGATGAAACGGATAATGAGGGATATCCTTTATTTTTATAAAATCTTTTTTTATTATATTGAGATTGGATAATGCTAGCTTAAATTTTTTTTATCATTTTTTTTCTAGTTTTAATAGTCGGTCTAAATTTTTATAAGCTAACTTATATTTTCCTGCTTTAATGCTTTTTTCATAATAGATTTTTGCTAAAGGAAGGTTGTTTTCCATTTCGTAGATCACGCCTAAATTATTTAAGGCGACGCTGTAACCATGTTGTGGTGAATTATAAATGGCTTGCTGGAAATACTGTTTTGCTTTGTCAGTATCTTGATTTAAAAAATAGTTATAGCCTAGATTATTTAGCATAATAAAACTTTTTGGTTCGTATTTTAGATCGTTCTTATAAAGTGTTATTGGATCTTTCCAAAATTGGTTGCGATGCCATGTAGTTCCAGCTAAACATAGAATTTGTATGAGTAATATACTTAATATAATTTTAGGATAGTGTTTATAGATACCTTGTATGATGAGCCCATAACTTATAATAAAGCCAAATAGTGCTAAACTTGCCCAATGTTCTCTTAATGTTGCTGATAAAGGAATGGCTAGTTGTGATACCGGTAATAAACAAATAAAAAACCAGCTCAGACCTATACTATATAATTTTTTTTGCTTAAGTATTGCTAAAGGAAGGATGATGATACTAATTAACGCAATACTCGATAAAACATAGCCGTTTGCTATTGATTGCATAACAGTGTGATATTCCATATGAAGTGGGTATGGAAAGAATACTAGTGTTATATATTTGGTTATAATATAGGGAAGCGTTGCAATTTGTTCATAGAAACTTGCTTGTTCGATCCAGGATAAGGTTTTATGAGTACTGGGATAGATAATTCTAAATAAACTGTATATGGAACTGATAATAAGTAAAATACTAGCTGTTTTAATGGTGTTTTTTTGTTTGTATATATACGCTATTATCCATAGTATTAAGGGGAATGATACACTGTTTTCTTTGGTTAATATTGCGATTAACATGGTTATACTTGCTAAGATTAATTTCTTTTTTGATGGTTTTAAAAATAATAAACATGTTAATAAACAAAATAAGATATATAAGGTATCTCCTCGACCTGATAGATAGGTTATCGTTTCTATTTGTAGTGGATGTAAGCAAAACAATAAGCTTAATAGACAGGCCAGTATGCTTGAAAATTGAAAATGGATTAAGATTTTATAACTTATAATGCCTGAAATTATACTTATAACTATATTGCTGATACGAAATCCTGCTGGGTTTAACCCATATAATTTATAATCGATCATATAACTTGCAATTTGTATGGGACGATAAAAACTTTTACTAGAAAAGTCTTCGCCAAAGGCTGATCGGGTGAATATATGTAATATATTGCTTAGTTTTTGGATAAATGGATTGGCAACAATTAATTCTAAATCATCCCAGATAAAGGGAAATGAAACGGTGTTTAAATAGATTGCTGTAATACTACCGATAATGATACTTATATAAATTATGTGAGGATTTTTGAATTTTTTCAAAAAAAATTGTATACTTTTTTTGCATGCGATATTTAAGTGTATTTTTAGTTTTGATGTTTTTAAATGTTTCATTATATGGAGATGTTAAAAAGTTACTTTTTTCTCATTATACTAATTCTTATAAGACACAACAATCTTATAAAACGTTATCAGAATTAAATGTTTCCGTCACAGTAGCAGAAGCTTATGAAATTCAACAAAAATTAGTGCAAAATATGTTGACTAATAAAACTAAAAGAGGATTTAAGGTAGGTCTTACTTCACCTGAAAAACAAAAGCAGTATAATATCAGTGAACCTATTTTAGGTGTATTAGTGTCAGATCAAATTTATCAAAATTTTTCTGTTATACCCAAACGTTCTTTTACTGATTTATATTTTGAAACAGAATTTGGTTTTGTGTTAAAAAGAAATATTACGAAGCGCATTGAAAGTTTATATATTTTAAAGCAACAAATTAAATCAGTATATCCTGTAATTGAAGTAGTTGATTTTAAATTTTTACGTAAACAGAATGTTCAAATTGGTGATTTAATTATGGCTAATGTTTTATCTTCTTCTTATTTATTGGGTCCTGAATTGTCGTTACAATCTATTCAAAATTTACCGATACAAGCAGTTCATTCTGGTGAACTTGTTTCTAGTTATAATAAAGAGGTATCAGTTGATGATTATTTGTTGAGCTTAATGTGGGCTATTAATACGGCTCTAGATCAAGGTTGGAAAGTTGCTAAAGATGATATTATTATTACGGGAGCGCTTGGAACGATGTTTTCAGGTAAAAAAGGTCGTTATATAGTTGATTATGGTGATTTGACTTCGGTTATGTTTGATGTTCGTTAATGTTTAAATAATGAACCGACGATAAAAGCTAGTGATGCGGCTAAGCCTCCAACAAGACTTGTTTCAACTATAGATTGTATCATATTTTCATTGGCTACCTTTCCGCGAGTAACACCTAATATTACTAATGCTATTGCTGTAAATCCTATGGATAAGCTAAAGGAATTTGCATGAGTTAAGTTAAAAAAGTAAGGGATTAAAGGAATAAAACCAAATAAAATAAATGATGAAAATGTGGCTAGCCCATTTTTAGTTGCACTTACGGTATCCATATTTTCTAAATTACATTCATGTTGTATCATAAATTTTACCCAAAAATCAGTGTTTTTTGAGATGATTTTGGTGAGTGTTTTTGAATCTTGTTTATTGAATCCTTGTTCTTGAAATAAAAACTCAGTTTCTTCTATTTCGTAATCATATGATTCTTTTGTTTCTGTTAATTCCTTTTGATAAGCTGATTTGTAAAGTGATTTAGCTGATTTTATGGATAAATAGTTTCCTAGTCCCATGGCAGCTCCATCAGCTATTAAGTTTGCTAGACCAAATAATAATACGGTAATGATAGATAAGTTGAGGGTTTGGTCCCCTAGATTGGCTCCAGAAAAACCAGCAACGACAGCAAATGTTGTTACAATTCCATCAGTTCCGCCATAGACACATTCTTCTAAGTAGGTTGATAATGTAGAGCTACTATGTTCTGTTTTGATATGATGTTCAAATGTTTTTTTATCCATATTTATATCGTTAATTATACCTTATTTTATGTATTATATAGATAATGAAAAAAATATCAGCTTCTTTTTTTGATTTGGATACCGTTTCTGTTGCTCGTAATATGATTGGTAAAATTTTGGTTCATGAAACATCTGAGGGTGTAATCGCTGGTGTTATTAAAGAAACAGAAGCTTATACTCAAGATGATCCAGCCTCTCATGCTTATTTAGGAAAGCAGACTAAACGTAATTTACCTATGTTTGGTTCGCCTGGAACGCTTTATATTTATCTGATTTATGGTATGTATCATTGTCTTAATTTTGTTTGTGAAGAAGAAGGCCTTGGTTGTGCTGTTTTAATTCGTGATGTTATTCCTACCCATGGGATTGATCTTATGAAAAAGAATCGACGATGTAAGGATCAAGATTTAGCGAATGGTCCGGCAAAGTTAGTTCAAGCTTTTGGGGTATCCCCTACCCTGAATTCATGTGCTTATGATAATAGTCCTTTGTACCTTTGTGATAGCTCTATTGATTTTTCGTTTCAGTCTGTTTGTGCTTATCCACGGATTGGTATTTCTAAAGGGTGTGATTTGTTATGGCGTTTTTGTGGTGAATAATTATGCATGATTTATTTTATAATTATCGTATATACTATTAAATATGAAACGTTTATTATTATATTTAAAACTTTTTTTCTTTTTTCTTTTTTTCTCAGTTACTATTTCAGCTGTAGAAACTTCGTTTTTTTATCCTTTTGTTGATTTTAATACAACAACATTTACATCTTCGTCTTTTTCAGGTTCTGTAATTGATGTTAATACTTATTTGGAAAACACTTTTTCAGATTTAGGTACTGTGTCTGTTCGACCTCTTGTTGATATGGCTATTTCTACGGCTTATAAAACATCTATTTTTAGTTCTGGTTCTTTATATTTTCTTGTTAATTACTCTTTAGATAATATTATTATTTCTGCTATTAAATTTTCACCTTATATTTTAAAAAATATTGGAGGTGATAATAAACGTTTAGCAACGTTACTATCTATTTCAGGTTCGGATTTATATTATTTTAAAGATAATATTATTACACATTATTTAATTTCTGATACAGGTCTGTTTACGTTAGCTAATTCGTTGGTTGTTGAGTCTTCGTGGGAATTATCGTTAGTAGATGATATGTTTCCTTCTTTATCCTCATTGTATTTAATATTGCCATTTGATGTGAGTACAGTTGTTTCTGAAGTTAATAGTTTAATCAATAATTTGAATTTAACAACATTTGGTATTGCCGGAGATGATTTTATTTTTACATTTTCTGATTTTGCAGATACTTTAAATTCTCATTGTGATGATTTAAAGGTTCTTATTTTAGGTCAAAATCCAACTGAGAGTTATAGTGCTGCATTAGAAATTAACTCTAATTGTTCATCTCTTTCATCTGTTTTCTTTGTTCAGTTTGACTATATGACCCCTAATGTTTTTTTTAATTCTGATATTGTGGAACTATTTAAGTATAAAAGACATTTTTTAGAACTTTAATTTTTTGTAATTTTATTTTTTAATTTTTGATAATTTTTCATGATGTATTTATTTTGATTTTGGTTTTAAAGTACTGATGTGTTTTTTTGTTTTTTTGAGTTTAAAAATCGCTAAAAGTGGGTATAAAAACTATATAGAGTTTAGTTAACATAATAGTGATTTTGGGGGCGGGTTATTTATTATCGATATTTTTATATCTTTTTAAAGCTTTTATTTGTGGTTATTTTTACCATTGGATGCGGGCTTGTTTCTAAGGTAGCTCACGAACGTTTTGAGCCTATTTTTTTGCTAGGCCGTGTTTTTGATGGTCCTATCAAGAGTGCGGATTGTTATGTTGATTTTAATTATAATTTTCAAAAAGATAAGAATGAACCTCATGATTTGTCCAATGATCAAGGATATTATGCTATTAATTTAGGTAATAATGTTATCTCAGAAAATGTTACTACCGCTTATTGTCAGGGGGGTATAGATGTTGATACAGGTGTGAATTTGGGATCTTTGGTATTGTCAGCGGTTATACCAACAGGGTTTAAGGATGATGATGTTTTAATGATAACTCCTTTAGGGACCTTGTTAAGTTCAGATTCCTTAAAAACAGAGGAAGATAAACAAAAGTTATTGGATGAATTAGGTATTACTGACGAGTTTTTTACGGTTTTGACAAATGATTATTATGATTTGGCTAAATCTACTGATATTTCTATGGAATTAAAGGCGCAGTACGAAGATATACTTAAAACAAATTATAAGTTGTTAAATATAATGATGTCTATGGAAACAATGATTCTTGAACAGCTAGGTGATATTTCTATTGAAGAAAATGTTGCTGGAATTATTATGGATAATATAGCGGATCAGTTTGTTAAAGGGAATTCTGAAGAATCTGATTTATTATTACCATCATTTATTGATTCTGTTTATCAATCTACTAAAGATGATTTGGATATTCTTTTAGGTAAAGACCTTCCTTGGGAGGAAGATTTTATTAAAATCCAGGATGATTTAGAGGATATTATTAAAGATTCAGAGGTTATTGAAAATTTAGGAGATCTTTCAGATCCTGTTACTATACAGATAATTAAAGATATTCAAAAGGATGCGCAACCTGTTGATAGCGATCTTTTAGATACAGATGGTGATGGAACGCCTGATATAGAGGATGAGGATGATGATGGTGATGGTGTTAACGATAATGTTGATGCTTTTCCTTTAGATCCAGCAGAAAGTGTGGATAGTGATGGAGATGGTGTTGGGGATAATAGGGATACAGATGATGATGGTGATGGTGTTAACGATAATGTTGATGCTTTTCCTTTTGATCCAGCAGAAAGTGTGGATAGTGATGGAGATGGTGTTGGGGATAATGGGGATACAGATGATGATAATGATGGAACGCCTGATAAAGATGATGCTTTTCCTTTTGATCCAGGCGAAACTAATGATAGTGATGGAGATGGTGTTGGGGATAATGAGGATGCCTTTCCTGACGATCCAGACGAAAATAAGGATACTGATGAAGATGGTGTTGGGGATAATGAGGATGCCTTTCCAAATGATGCGAGTGAAACAGAAGATAGTGATGGAGATGGTGTTGGGGATAATGGGGATGAGTTTCCAGACAACCCATTACCTACTATGAATTTTCTTATAGATCCTATTGAGGTTGTGGAAGATACGATTGGAACTATTGAGTTAACTGGTATTCATCATCCTGGTGGGCATGTTGTTAGTGTTAATATACAATCATTACATATAGATGTACTTAATCTTACTTATTCTCCACTTTTTGATCGCGAATTGAATCTTACTTTAACTCCAATAGAAAATATCACCGGTAATGCAACAATTGAAGTTGAGGTTTTTCAAGAAGAAGAACCCGCAAATAATATTATTGTAACGTTTAATGTAACGGTATCTCCTGTGAATGATGCACCAACAGCAAGTGATGTAAGTTTTACGATTGATGAAGATACTTCTATAACTTTAACCGAATTAGGAGCTGATGTTGATGGAGATGACTTATACTATAGTATTGTAGATTATCCAAGTAATGGAACGGTTAGTATTGATGGGGACACAGTCACTTATATTCCAGATGATCATTATCATGGTCCGGATATTTTTACATATAGAGCTCATGATGGTTTTTTAGATAGTGAGGAAGCAACGGTAACCATAACAATAGATTCAGTCAATGATGCCCCTGTAATTACGTCTTTACTAAATCTTACTGCAACAGAAAAAGCTCCGATTGAATATAATTTAACGTTTACAGATGTTGATGAATATGAACATAATTTTACCGTAAATTTTGTTGGTTCATCACATGGTATTACACTTGGAGCAATGGATAATAATAGTGTTGAATTCTCATGGACTCCAACTGTTAATGTTGAATCGCCTGTTTTGGTTACCGTAGAGGTTACTGATTCTTGGGATCTTAGTACTACTGAAAATATTGAAATAACAGTTAATCCGTATGTGTATACTTTTGGTGCTTCTGGCACTTTAGATTCAGCTAATGAGGACTTAACTGCGGCTATAATTCTTTGGAATGAAAATTTACAGGAGGCTTTGTCCACATATGGAGATATTAGTAATTGGGATGTATCTGAAGTTACTTCTATGGTTGGGTTATTTCAAAATATGCCTACTTTTAATGAGGATATTAGTTCTTGGAATGTTAGTAGTGTTACGAATATGAGTAACATGTTTAGTGGTTTAACTGATTTTAATCAAGATATTAGTAGTTGGGATGTTAGTAGTGTTACGGATATGAGTGGCATGTTTAATGGTGCTAGTGCATTTAATAATGCAGGGGTAGCGTTAGTTTGGGGGAATAATACTGGTAAGGTATCGAATATGAGTAACATGTTTAATGGTGCTATTGCGTTTAATCAAAATATTAGTAGTTGGGATGTTAGTAGTGTTACGAATATGAGTAACATGTTTAATGGTGCTATTGCGTTTAATCAAGATATTAGTAGTTGGGATGTTAGTAGTGTTACGAATATGAGTAACATGTTTAATGGTGCGGAATCGTTTAATCAAGATATTAATTTTAATCAAGATACTAATGCTTGGGATGTTAGTAGTGTTACGAATATGAGTAACATGTTTAATGGTGCTAGTGCGTTTAATCAAGATATTAGTGGTTGGGATGTTAGTAATGTTGAGGATGAGTATATGAGTGGCATGTTTGATTACACCTTTTTGAAAAATGATTTAGATGATTTAACTGCAGAGTTGAATCGATGTGAAATTTATAAGAAGTTTTCTGATGATAATAATAGTTTTCCTTATGAATGGTATGATTATTGTAATAAAATTCCAACTATGAATTCTATTGATGATGTGGAAGTTTATGAAGATTCAGGTACTTTTACATATACTATAACTGGTATTTTTGATGGTGATAATGATGATCTTACTTTTGATATTGAGAGTGATATAGATTTATTTGATGATCTTGATATTGTCTATAGTCAGGATGCGGAAACAGCTGAGCTTAGTTTTACACCACGTGAGCATGAAAATGGAAATGCTATGGTTACAGTTAATCTAGCTGATAGTCTTGATTATGTTGATGTTACTTTTAATGTTACCGTGATTCCTGTAAATGATGCTCCTGTCTTAGGTACGATCAATGCGATAACATTTAATGAAGATGATGATAGTATCAATATTGAGTTAACTGCAACCGATATAGATAGTAGTAATTTTGATTATAGCGTAAATGATGGGGCTAATATAAATGAGACTGTAGCTGGAAACATATTAACCGTCACACCTGA
>MDSY01095121.1_pt1 | contig 15576 bp, 12 predicted proteins | sample 811131 | NCBI WGS metagenome assembly MDSY01 (sample SAMN05326643, study PRJNA326480) | marine metagenome | isolation source: seawater | place: Atlantic Ocean: South West | collected 2010
CAGTCGGCCACAATGGGGAATTAGTATGGAAACTACCTACATCATGGTAAAGCCAGACGGAGTACAGCGCGGACTGGTTGGAGAAATCATTCAGAGATTCGAAAGAAAGGGACTACAACTAGTTGGTTTGAAACAAGTTATTCCTAGCGAAGAAATTGCAAAGACACACTATGCAGTTCATGCAGAACGTCCGTTTTTCCCCGGATTAATCAAATTCGTGACAAGCGGACCAGTTGTTTGTATGGCTTGGCAAGGAAAAGACGCAATTAGTGTAGCTAGAAATTTAATCGGCCCGACAAATGGACGTGAAGCGGCTCCAGGAACTATTCGTGGAGACTTCGGAATGGACATTGGATACAATATGATTCATGGATCAGATGCCCCTGAAACCGCAGAGTTCGAACTCGGACTTTGGTTCCCAGAAGGTATTAACGAATGGACTCAAGATAGTCAGTCTTGGGTTTATGAGTGATTTAATTATCCAATTGAAAATTTAAAAAACCAATTGGAGGTTTTTAGATGGATGAAGAGGGAGATGGCGTAGAAACCACCCCTGAGGTAGAGGAGAAAATCCTTGGTTGGCAACGCCAACCTATCGTTTCGGTTCTTGGCCATGTTGATCATGGCAAGACTAGTGTGCTGGACCACTTCCGATCATTAGGCTCCGAAAGGCAGTCTAGTGTAATGGACCGTGAAGCTGGTGGAATTACTCAGCACATAGGTGCTACAGAAGTTCCTGCTAAAGTACTCAACGAGACATGCGCACCGATGACTGGTGGTAAAGATTTCAATAGCCCAGGTTTACTATTTATCGACACTCCAGGACACCATTCATTCACAAGTCTCCGCAGTAGAGGAGGAGCGTTAGCAGATATCGCTATTCTTGTAGTGGATGTTATGGAAGGTCTTCAGCCTCAAACGATTGAAAGTCTACGGATTCTACGTGACAAGCAAACCCCATTCGTGGTGGCAGCTAACAAAGTGGATAGAATCCATGGCTGGAGAACTGAAAAAGGACGTTCTTTCATTGAGTCTTGGGACAATCAAAGAGATGATGTCCAGCAATATTTCGATGAACGCTATTGGAAGTTGGTCGGACAATTTAGTGAATATGGATTCAATATTGAGCGATATGACAAGATTAAAGATTTCAAATCTAATCTTGCAATGGTCCCTTGTTCCGCTAAAGATGGTGAGGGACTGCAGGACCTACTGACCGTTACTGTTGGTTTGGCTGAAAGGTTCCTAGATGAACGCCTGAGGGATACATTAGGAGATGGAGAGGGAACTGTTCTCGAAATGAAAGATGAAAGGGGACTAGGGAAAACCATCGATGTAATCCTTAATCGTGGTGAACTGAATGTTGGTGATACAATCACATTAGTCAGTGCAGATGGACCATTTTCAACGCATATCAAAGGCATGTTCCGGCCAAAGGGCATGTCTGAAATGCGCGACGCAGGAGACCGATGGGAATCTTGTGAAAACGCAGTTGCCGCTTGTGGTTTGAAAATCATGGCACCTGGCCTTGAAAATGTCCTTGCAGGAACTACCCTTCGACAAACAAATAATTCTGATTCAAAAGCAAAAGCAGAGGAACTGGCTCGTAAAGAAGCCACTATTTCAGTAGAGATTGCCGAAGAAGGCGTTGTTATCAAAGCAGATACTGTTGGTGGTCTGGAAGCATTGGCATTCGAATTAAACAAAATGGAAATTCCAATTCGCATGGCAACCATCGGCCCTGTTAACAAGCGAGATATCATCACTGCCCAGTGTGCAGATGAAGAAATTAATCAGGTTATTCTTGGATTTTCTGTCAAAGGGAATTCTGAAGTCCAGCCCCGCCTTGAAGGCAAGGATGCTGAAATCAAATTTATCGGTGCTGAAATCATATACCGTATTCTAGAAGAATTTGAGGAGTGGCGAGAGAATACCAAAGCCGAAATTGAAGCTGCTGCTAGAGAAAATTTAGTTTACCCAGGTCACCTTCTTTATCTCAAAGACCACACTTTCCGAAACAAAGGTCCTGCAATTGTTGGGATGAGAGTTGTTGGAGGAAGAGTCCACGTAGGTCAAAAAATTATGAAACGGGACGGAACTCTTGTGGGCCAGATAAGGAGCCTTAGGAACAGATCTAGTGAAGAGGTCAAAGAAGGAAGACAAGGTGATGAACTTGCCGTAGCAGTAATGGGTCCTACTGTCGGACGTCACATAGAGGAAGGAGATGAGTTCTGGGTTGACATTCCTGCTAGTCACGCCAAGCGACTAAGAAAACTTGGCTTAACCCCGATTGAAGAAGAGATTCTTGAAGAAATAACCGTCCTTCACAGAAAGAATGACCACTTTTGGGGTCGATGAGAAAACGCTGTACGTCGTGTTCGCTCGCGACTTAGCCACGCAATACCTTGAAGTATGGTAGTCGATGGATAGCAACTGTACCACGGGGTTTTTACTATGAATGCAGGATTCCAAGCAGGCGCATCAGCAGGCGACAATCGTACGAAGGACCTCATATCTACTGTTTCTTCGATCGCTAATTCGTTGATGAATGAAGTATCGAAAGTTATTATTGGTAAGAATGAAAATCTTCGTAGAGTTACTGTTGGAATTCTTTCCAACGGAAACATGTTGCTAGAAGATTTCCCTGGACTAGCTAAGACCTTGCTTGCAAACACATTTGCACAGGCTCTAGGTTGTAAGTTTAAGCGTGTACAATTTACTCCCGATTTACTTCCGAGTGACATCATGGGGACTTACATGTTCGACCAAAAAACTGGCGAATTCAAACTCCGTGCAGGACCTCTGTTCGCCAATATCCTTCTTGCTGACGAAATCAACCGTGCACCTCCAAAGACACAGGCTGCATTGCTTGAGGCTATGGAAGAAAAGCAAGTTACTATCGAAGGTATCACACACAAATTACCAGCACCATTCGTTGTTATTGCAACTCAGAACCCAATTGAGCAAGAGGGTACATATCCTCTACCAGAAGCTCAGATGGACCGATTCTTGATGAAGATGAGTATGGGATACCCTGACCGTGCTGAAGAAAAGGCTATTTTGGCACGACGTAAACTTCGTGGAAAGGATGGTCACGATATTGAACAGATCACTTCTCCAAAGAAGGTTGTCGCAATGCAAAAAGCACTGGAAACTGTGCATGTAGACCCAGCAATTCTTTCTTACATCATTGAAATTGTTCAGCGTTCTCGTGAAGATCACCGTGTTGTAAACGGAGCATCTCCTCGTGCATCTCAGGCATTGTTCAAATCTGGACGTGCTGCTGCTGCAATCGATGCACGTGATTACGTAATTCCAGATGACATCAAGGGAATCGCACTACAGATTATCTCTCACAGAATTAACATGAAGCCTGAAGCAAAGATTCGTGGAATTACCGGAATGCACATCGTTCGTAAGATTCTGTCTGAAGTTCCAGTTCCAGTCATCCAACAGGGATGATTAGTACTCGAAGAATACGACTCTTTACAGAGGGCAGACCCCCTCGATAGTTCATAGCAGTGCGCTATGAGGCATGATTCATGAACCCTTACAAGATGGTAGTAGCGGTTGCCAACCAAAAAGGCGGTTGTGCAAAAACGACTACTGCAGTCAATTTAGCCACTGCTTTGGCTAAGGGCTCCACTAAATTCAAGGTCCCACCTGCAAAGGTTTTACTAATCGATTTAGACCCTCAAGGTAATTGTGCTACATCATTTGGTGTAGAGAAAAAGAAAATCAAGAAAACCGCTTATGATTTGCTTGTAAACGACAGCGGGGAAGATCTGCCTTTGATGGAAGAATACCTGATTTCTCCGCAAGCCTTGTCAGAATCGATGCAGAAAGCTTGGGCTAAACGTAATGAAAATTCGAAGAGAGTCCCTGAAGATTTAGCAATCGATAACCTGTGGCTACTCCCTAGCGACATTCACCTATCAGGGGCTGAGATTGAACTTAGTCACCGCATTGGTCGTGAAACACGATTGAGAGAAGCCTTAGCGCCAATTATCGATAATTTTGACCACATTATAATCGATACACCGCCTTCCTTGGGCTTGTTATCAATTAATGCGCTATGTGCAGCAAACTGGGTTTTTATTCCAGTGCAGGCTGAATATTATGCCTTGGAAGGATTCAGTATGCTGATGAACAGCGTAAAGATGATTCAAAAAAGGATTAATCGAAATTTGAAGATATTTGGTGTTGCCATGACAATGGTCGACCAACGTTCAAAATTATCATTACATGTTTGTGATGAAGTTCAATCAAAGATTCCGCGCAAAGTCTTCAAAACCCCAATTAGGAGATTGGCCAAGGTGGCTGAAGCAGCATGGACAGGGGCTCCAACTGTTATTCTAAATCGACCAAGCAACAGTGGTGCTGGCGCAGGTAGCCGGGAATACTGGTCCCTAACTAAAGAATATCATGAGCGAGTGCAAGAAATGCGCCGTCAGTTTGGCGTTACTGAACACCCTCGACTATTACTTGAGAAGCAAGGTCGGTCTTATTGATAGTCGTTGCAAACCCACGCCATCAGTGTTATTTTCCACGTGGCATTCAAGTAGTCAACAGTTTCCAAGGTGAGTCATGACCGGTGAAGGAATGACCTCTGTAAGTGTCAGTTACGAAGTTCGAAGACAATTGAATACACTTCGTACAATGGATGGACATCGCAGCGTTGATATATTCATAACAGATTTAATTCGTGCTCACAAATTATCGAAGATGAATGGTGAACTTGAAAATTTACGAAAGCAAATGAAAGAGGTTGCAGATGTAAGTGCAGAGCATCTAGTCCAGCGATTAAACCTGGCACCGTTCAAAGTTTGAGGTGTAATTATGGATTGGAGACCATCGGGCTATATGCTATCCACTAGTGATTTGGTGCATGCTATTTTTGATTCAGATAGCGATGCAGGAATGTTGTTAGTGAAGGCAACTTTAGGAGAAGTTGAATTATTTGCTAACCCCAAAAGTTGGAATGCTATTCTTTGGTTAATCACCAACACAATCAAATCCGGAGGTTCTCCGATTTATTCTGGTGCCCAATTGGGTGAACTAAAATCATGCTTACCAATTGTCTGGCGTGCTGATTAATCACTTTCATTGCTTGGAAAGCCACTCAGCGCCGTACCATTTCCACTGATCCATCGTCCAGCCATCAGGTAACCCTTCTGCAGGTAATGGTGGCATTTCAGGAGCTTGCTGTGCTTGCTCTGGCTGAGCAACAGGAGTTTGTGCAACTTGTGATGGGGATGACTGCTTTGGTAATCCTGCAAGTTCTTCAATCGAGGATTCTTCTTGCAAGGATTCTGAATAATTGGAAGATTCAATATCTGATTTGATACTGATATCATCAAAACCTCCACCTAGTTCTTTTCCATCATCGCCTAATTGAATCGGTTCAACATCATCATCCCAGAATTTACCCGAGTCTACTCCGCCCGCTGCAGAAAGTCCTGCTTTCCCTTCTAGCGCTTCTTCTTCAGCACTATGTTCCATTTCGGCAAATGATAGACCGTATGTCTTGACCAATGCTTTGTGGCGACGTGATTTTCCAATACCCGCATAGATTAGTATCACTACCACTATTGCGAAAAATCCTGTACCGAGGAATGGCAGAATCTCTTTCGCTGTAGAAAGATACTGGTTAGTGCTTGATTCTTCATCACTAGATGTCTGCGAGCGCTGCCAGTCATAATAATCCATAGGAGTACTTCCCGAAGATTCTTTTTCGGCCACATAAGTTTGATAATCTGCATTTCTAATTCCAAGACACATTTCGGATTGGTCTTCAGCATTAAATTCGCAATGGTCTTCTTCTGTTTGAATTAGTTTGTTGGAATCGTTATAATCCTGACTGGCCCCTACTTCGTCACCATCTTCATCCTTGTAATCAAGTGCGTCATTAGGGAGGTCATCCCCAAAGTCGTAGAAATCATCACCATCTGTATCGGTACATCCGAACTTTTCTTGAACAACATATGTTAGATTTAACGAACCGTCAGTCCCTAGCATTACTGGAACGTAAGCCTTGGTAGAATTCCCCCATTCCAAAGGACAGGTGTCTGCATTGTTTCCGGAGAGATTGTCGCCATATCCATCTCCATCTGTATCTTGCCATTGGGTTTTATCGTTGCTTATTGCATCTGCACCATCCGCAATAGTCCAATTCTCTGTTGGGTTGGAATATCCATCGCCGTCTGAGTCTTTACATCCCATACGATCTATTGTCGAAAAGCCATTGAGTTCAGGGCAGCTATCTCCGTTATACCCGTCTGCCTCGTCACCAAAACCATCAAAATCAGCATCTGACCATTGGGAATCTATGTCTGGGAACCGATCTCCCATTTCTGCTTGCATATTATCGCCATAGCCATCGCCATCGCTATCCGCCCATTGCCCAGCAATAGTCGGGAAAGCATCAGAATCATTGCCATCGGGATTATCTCCATACCCATCTCCATCTCCGTCTAGCCATTGAGTTTGGTCAAGTGGGAAAGCATCAGAGTCATTGCCATTAACGTTGTCACCATAGCCATCGCCATCCGTATCTACATCTTGACTAGAATCAAGAGGGAAGTCATCTACTGTGTCAGTAACTCCGTCACCGTCAGTATCCAAATCGTACAACCTTACGTTAGAGGATGAGGTAAAAGATGAGATGATGTAAATCTGTCCTTCATCTCCATAAACTCCCATCATCACTCTTCCAGCAGAAGAATAAGAATTCTCTTCAGTAAATGAATCAGGATCTAAAACATGAAGATTACCGTTAAGTGTCCCAACCAATATTCTCCCATCTGAAGCCATATTTATTGAAAGAATACTTTGAGAACTTGATATCGACGTTTCATTGTGAGTCCAGTCTGTAAAATCATACCGGAATATGTCTCCATTTGTACAACCAATTATGATATTTCCATTACCGTCATTGATAATTTGGGTAGGGTAGGATGTGAATCCAGACAGTGTCCGCTCCAACTCTCCATCCTGTGTACTGATTTTGACCAGGTTATCTCTGCCGCCTGTAACAATTCTGTTATCCGAAATTATTGTCATTGCAGTCATTGCTGTATTGTGAGCAACTGTTGCCACTGAAGTCCATCCTTCAGAGTTGTATTCTTTGGCTCTACGCTCCCCACCAAAGTGACCAAACCAAAGTTGTCCTTCTGTGTCCCATACGATACTATCAACAGAACTTGTAGTATTGTAAGATTCGGTAATCACTTTGGATTGAGTGTTGATTATGTAGACTCCAGAACTATGCGCTACTGCTATCTGTAAACCTGTAGAGTCAGGAGTTGCTGAGTTTACACTTACGTTCAATTCGATTGACCATTGGGTTACTATCTCACCATTAGACCAGAAATGTTGTGATAGATTACCTGAAGATGTAACTGTCATAAGAATGGAAGATGATGAGAAAGAGGTGTGGACAAATTTGCCATCAACAGTGCCGATAATACCTACATCGATTAGATTTGATTCTGCATTTACCGCAGGGATAGCAGGTATCAACAATATTGCAAGAAGAACTGCGATGGACTTCCTCATAGGTAATCGCACAGATAGGTGCCCTATCAAGGGCACGGAGTAAAGCGTTTGATGTAAATCATCAACTTTACCGCTTGACGCTACAACTAGAATGGCCTAAATCGGCTTGCTTAGCCCAATTACTCAATAGAAGATAATCACTCAGTATTCTCTTCTTCAACTATTTCACCTGGCTTTGCGCCCGGTGCAGAAGATGGTGGAGTTCCTCTCCTTTTGACAGGAGTTAGAACTTTCACAGTTACCGGCTTCAAAGTTGTCAACCCTGTTGGTGCCCTTACTCCGAGTACCTTGATTGGAGTAAGCATTACAGTGCTTGGAATTTCTAGAGATTGTTCTTCTTCAATCGCTTCATCCAAAGCCTCGACTAAGATGTCATCAATCTCATCGTCCTCTATTGAAATTACATCTATTTCAGGAATTTCCCCTACAGAAATATCTTCTAATTCGAGATTAGGAGATTGAACTATCGTTTCTGCTAGTGGCTCGATTACCTGGGTGAGGATTTCAGGACTCTGTACAACTGGTAATTCTTCAACAACCGGTACAATAGGTTGGCGGATCACCTTTTCCTGAATTGGAATTGGTAGATTCGCAGCCTGAGTCGGTTGTATAATTCCACCAATTGGGGCCTTGACCGGTCTGGCCATAGGTTGGGCCCCACTCAGAGATTTGGCTGTAGAACGTGGTGCTCTCATACCGGCTAATCCCATAGATGGAGTATGCTGGGCTGCTGCTTGAGCCATTGCTCCTCGCATCGGCCTTCCAGCATTAGCTGCTAGTGTACTAGGTTTTGCGCCTAACGCACTAGGGTCCATTCCCATCTGAGGTTGTTGTGCTTGAGTTCCTTGGCCTGAAATTGCCTGCAACCAAGATGAACGCTTTTCAGCACGACTATCCTGAGACTTGAGCGTATCATATTCAGATTGTTGCTCTTCTAGACGTTCTTCATCCGCATCGATCTCTCCCTGGACCTTGCCTTCGATAGATTCTCTCATCTTCACTTCAGCCATCGAACGGAATTCATCCATTTGCTGAGTTAGTGTGGAAAGACGGTCTCTAATCTCAGCACGCTTGACACCAAGTTGTGATTCGATTTCAGCACGGATATTTGCTTCTCTCTTCCGGACCTCTATTAGCGCCTTATTGCGCATTATCTCTTCTCTCTTGTCGAGTTGTCTCTCAAGTTGTGTAGCAACTTCATCTTCCTTACGAGTTCTGAATTCTGAAAGACGGTCTTCCATTTCAACCTCTAATTCGAGGACAGTTTCTTCCTTTAGTAGGTCCAAATCTGTTTCATGAGTGATTCTTTCGTTTCTTAGACGGCCATCAATTTCAGACATTATTGCCTTTCGTGCAGCGGCTTCTCTTGCGTTGAATTCTAACTCTAGGCGTTCTGACCAATCGGTCTTCTTAGAATCGAAACGTTCAGAGAGTTGGTCGTGAAGTTCTGCTTCTCTCTCGTATCTGAATCTAGCAAGACGGTTTTGGATCTCGGCTTCTCTAGCATTGCGATATGAGGCAAACTCCTGGTCCATACGCGCTTCCAAATCACCTTCGATATCTCGTTCTAATGAGCGAGAAATATCGTCTACTGCTTTAGAGAATGTGAGGTCATACTTTTCTCGTAGTCGACTCTTTCTAGCTGAAAGTTTCTCTGTATGTTGGGACTCTAATTGTCTTTCAACTTCAACACGAAGTTCTTCTCTTTTCCTTGCAACCGCAAGTTCAACATCCTGTCGCATTCTCTCTTCGAGTTCCTTCGTTTCTGCAGTCAGACGAGACTCTAATTCGTCTTGTATTGAAACAGCAATGTCTTCCTCTAATCTCAAACTACGGCGTTCATATTCTGCACGCATTGAAGCCTCTCTTTGCTTTAGGCGTAGTTTCAATTGTTGTTCTAGGCGAGTTCTAATTCCTCTTCGTAGGGCTTCTTCCCTCTCGGAAAGTTTCTGTGATTGTGACTCTTCAAGTCTCTCGACTTCTTTAGATTCCATTTCTTCGAACCTGTTTTCCATTTCATTTTGGATAGTTGCTTCCAAGTCACGGATTTTTTGCTGTAATGATTGATTGAATTCTAATTCTAACCTTTCACGTTGGAAAGATAGACGGCGACGATGTTCTTCTGATAATTGACTTTCAAGTTGAGTAACAACTGTGGTTCTATGCTCCTCAACCTTGCGTTCTTGTTCTAATTCAAGGGATTCTTTGAGTGTGAGAAGTTCCCTGTCAAGGCGCATTTCATGCATCTCTCTAAGACGGATTTCTTCACGAGTAAGAGTTTCTGATTCGAGTTGTGACAACTCTTCTTCCATTTGGGTCCTAAGGTCTCCCTCGAACGCGTTAAGTGTCATCTCATGCTGACGTGAAATATCTGTAGCCATATTTTCTTGCATTACAGATATACGCTCAGATAAGGCCTCGCGACGCAACTTGTTATCTCTACGAAGTCTTGCACGAACCTTCTCTTCTTCTCTGAAACGTGAGCTCTGCATCATAGTCTGGTCCAAAGACGGGGCTGGAGTAGACGTGAATTGGGCTCGTAGTGTTGAGAGATCGTTTTGGCGTAAATTGCCACCTCTTCTCAGTCCTCTACCTGTTCCTGACTTGCTTTCGCTAACACTCATAGGATCCCCATCCATTTGTGGATGCCGTTCTCATGATAGATAAGGGGCGCGATAGTTGAGGTAGTGCGCGTGGTGATTTATCCGACTAAAGATGAGCGCCATTACTCACTTTCCTCAACAGTGGTTTCTTCTGCCACTAAAAGAGGTCCTCCGATGACATAAACCATCGTCCAGAGTAATGAAAATCCGAAAAGGAACATAGTGAAACTCGTGCCTGAAAGATTCTCACCAGCATCAGATGGATGTGTCAATGTCATTGCATGAATTACCGCAAATAACAATGCTGCAAATTGGAGTGTTGACAACCTTAGTTGAATACCAGATTTGAGTTTAGACATTTTTCGGTCTGAAATCATTAAACCGCCACAGATTATCATAATCGGTAGAATTAGGAAATCGAAGTATGGTTTAGGGCTTCCATTCCCACAACTCCAACCATTGCATCCCCATGTAGAAAGGTCGGGGCCATATCCTGATGTAGGTTGAAGCCAAAAGATTCCTGCTGCTGAAAGTAGAATTAGTGCACTTGCTGGTGATGAAAGTCCGTAAAAGTAGGGCACGTATCCTCCCTCGTCATGTTGGAAACGTGCAAGCCGTAGCATACCGCATGCAATAAGCCAAAAGCAACCTATGGCCAATGAAATTGTCCATACTTGAGATGCATCTCCCATTCTACCAAACATTGCGAATATCATCAAAGCAGGGGCAACACAAAATGAAATACAATCCGACATTATGTCAAGAGAACCGCCAAGAAGTTGTCGCTTGGAGTATTTTCTTGCGATCGGCCCATCAATGATATCACCTAATGCAGATAGTAGAACACACAACATTGCAGCCCAGATATAATCGGTTAAGACTCCACCCTCATAGTATGGCTTTTGCATATCTTCAACTGCTAATATGATGAAAACAATTGCCATTACACCAAGTAAACCATTTACTATGGTAATATAATCGGCAATTCCCATCATTCTAAATGTGGTTTTCAGATTAATCCCTCAGAAGTTTATTTTGAATTCAGTATCACAAGCAGGGCAAGAAATTTCTCTCTCTCCTGGTCGTTTATTCAATCGGAGTTTACGATCACATGACGGGCATGCGATTTCGACTTTCGGCCGGTTAGGTTTCAGAACGAAATGTGTTTGACAAGAAGAACATTGGAGATTCGCTGGTCTTTTATCAACACCAGAAATTAAAACTTTAGAGCATTCAGGGCAACTGACTTTCTCTTCGCGCCATTTTCTTCTTGTTCCTTCATGCTCAACCTTAACTTCGGCTTTACACATGACACATTTGATGACTCCAAGTCCGCTTGGTAAGAGGTTTTCACAACGAGGGCAAGACAAATCGGGAGGTGCGATTCGAGATTCTACTCCTGGCGTTTCCTCATCCGACATTGCTTGCCCCATCCTGTCATTATTCTTGACCGCTATCACTGATCAATTCCGCCGTCCGGTGATTTCAAGACTCTGTAGAGTTGCTGAATCTAAATTGACAGTATTACCTGACATTTGTGAAAGTTCCCTGAGCATTGTTCTGGCTGCAGCTTGGACTCTAGGATTTGATAGGTCGATCACTCCTAGTGAGTTTTCGCCAGATGTTGCGCTTCCATCGGTAGGAAGAGGTACTCTGTCAATTACACACCACCATCGAGTACGACCTTGGTCTCGATGATTCATAACTAAACCAAGAGCTTCTAATTTCCTCAAATGGTGATAAAGATTGTAGCGGTCGACGCCAACGATTTTCTGCAGTTGTACCGTAGTATATTCATCTGCATCTAAAAGGGCAACGTAGAGGGCTCTACGTGTTGGATGCATCAGAGAAGTGCTGACCGGGTCTGCATGAATTCTTGCCATGTTGCTCCACCGTTGAATAGGCCTTATCGCCCATGAGGCTTGAAGGTAGCGTTTGATTTAACTTGATTAAGCAGCAAATAAGGCCTTGAACGAATCAATGGTACCTGTCCAGATAGACTTACCTATTTCCATAATCAAGAGGAACGTGCCTCCACTTCCTGAAAGTCTAGCGCCATTGATTATTACTCCGATAACACTCAGTTCATGCACTAATACTCCAATTGCTAGGCTATCATTTAGCCCAACTAACACTGCATATACCAAGACTAGAGTTACAAGTACGGAATAAACGATATTGGAGACTAATACGGAACGAGTACGTCTTGCAAGGGTTAACAATTCAGAAATTAACCTTGGGTCATCGCCTGGAATCAAAACATCTGCGGCCTCTAAATTAGCCGACTCTCCAGTACCTATCGCAATTCCAATATCAGCCGCAGCCATTGCTGCAGCATCATTGAATCCATCTCCAACCATCATTGTAATATGTGTTTTAGAACGATCTTCGACCCACTTAACTTTGCCTTCAGGAGTCATTTCTCCACGAGCAGCCGACTCTGGAACACCTATGCTCTTAGCTAATGCATTGACCGCTTCTTGATTATCGCCTGAAAGGATTTCAACATTGACTCCCTGAGAATAAAGTGATTGGACTAACTCATCTGTTCCTTTTCTTAAATCATCATGGATAAATGTAAACAAGGCTATTGGTTTGTCATCCTTGAGTAGAATGCTAGCACCATGGCCTTCGCTAAGAGCGTCCTCATATGCCTTGAGAAGGTTGCCTGAGACAAGAGATTTTTCGGCTCTGATAAACGCAACATCGGTACCTTGGACCTTTCCATACACTCCGTTTTGTTTGTCAGAGATTTGAGTAATAGTTAACGGAGAGACTTTTTCTTCTTCGGCCAGAGCGATTATCGCTTGTGCGTAGGGATGATTCGAGGATGCTTCTAGGCCGGCTGCCAGCGCAATTGCTGAATCCTTTCTACGACCTCTTGCCAGAGTTGTTTTACCAATTCGAGGCTTACCTGAAGTTAGAGTTCCCGTTTTATCTAAGAGCACTAAATTGACTTTTGAAAGCGATTCCAAAACATCCCCTCCGCGAGCAATTGCTCCAGACTTTGCTGCTTGCGAAATACTAGCAGCATGTGGAACTGGTGATGCCAGTAGTAAGGCGCAAGGGCATGCAACTACCCATAGTAGCAGAATTATTTTCCAATCTGCTTCGGGTTGTACAACCCAAGCCAAAATTGCACCTACCAACACGATTGGAACCCAAATAGCCGTGAAATTCTCAAGGGCTCCCTGTAGCCTAGTTGGCTTTTCTTTGAATTCATGGACTTTATCGATTAGCCCCGCTAACCTAGTCTCATCGCCAACTGCTGTGACTTCAATAGTAACAGGTCCCCGTGACAACGTTAGTCCGGCTTGAATCTCGTCGCCTCCAACAACATCAGCAGGAACAGATTCCCCAGTTAGAGGTGCGCGATTAATCGAACCTGTGCCAGAGATAATTTTGCCATCAGTAGGTATTAATTCGCCACTTCGTATTTCTAAATGGTCTCCTTTCATCACCAGCCCAATCGGTATTTCTTCAATCGCAGGCTTGTTTGCAGCCACCGGAGCCATTGTCGAGGGTGTCGATACAATTGAAAGAGAACCGAACGTCTTCTTTGGAATTCTGCGTGCTGTACGAGGTAGTCTATCTAGCCCTCCCTGCATTGCTTTTCTAGCCTTAATTAATGCCTCTCCTTCCATATGCTCTGTCCAAGAAACCAGAATCAAAACCATCAATGCTTCTTCCCAAGCCTGTAGATATGAGGCCCCTATCACTGCTAAGGAGGTCAGGACTTGAAATCCTAATTGTTTGTTTTGAATTGATGCCCATGCTTGTGAAAACATTCTGTATCCACCCAATGTGACACCCAATAATCCAAATCCACCGACTATCCATGGATTACCCAAAAATGATTCGCTAAGAAGTACTAAAATAAGCATTACAAATGCAAATCCAGAACCTATCATTCGCCATTGTCCAGAGGATAATCTCTTGTTTGAGGTAGCTACTAACCGATAGTCTCCTCCAATTATGTTTCTCAAGGCGCCATCCATAGCGGCATGGAGATCTTTCGCCAGGTTTGGCGCTGTTTGCAAAATTATGTTGTTGTCTTTATCGATTTCACAGTCCAATACACCAGGTTGACGGCGGAATATACGAGGTAGACTCCTCATAGAAACTCCATGTCTTGCCGCAATAGCACGAGTATCAACGCCTGCTATTTCCATGAATGGTATATCAGGGGCATTGCCTAAAGAACGCAGAATAGATGATGCATCTGCTACGGTTCCTTTCTCAAAATTCAAATCCAAAGTTACTGTTCCTTCCGTTGCGCTAACAACTGAACTATTCACTTGATCTAGCCGATTAAGTGCATTCATTGCCTTTGATGCGCAATCAGGACAGTCCATATCTTGTATTGGCCAACAAATGCTATGGCTTCCACCATAGTCTTCAAGCACAGCCATATCGATAATTTCGGCTTCAACTGTTTTTTCCTTTGGAACAGTGACTTTTGTTTTTGAGCGACGGGGTGAAGATTTGGTCTTAACCGGTACTGCATCCTCGTCTTCAAGAGACAGGAATTCCTCAGATTCACCCATCACAACCTACGGCAATAATTCATCGCTCATGAAGGCTCGCATCGTAAGCGTATTGAATAAGGCCTTCAAGGGCTGTTTATGCAGTGGTTACCAACAGGCTGGAAGCCGAAAGCAGTAGCAATTGATATTGATGGTACAATTACCAATTCAAATAAAGAAATTCATCTAGGGGCTATCGAATCACTCCGTCGTCTAGAAGAGGCCGGAATTACAGTCATTCTGTCTACAGGTAATGTTCGGGCTGTAACGTATGGTCTGTGGAGATTCTTAGGAGTGAGTGGCCCGATGGTTTGTGAGAACGGAGGAGTTGTTTGGCATCCCAGTTGGGGAGATCCTATCGTTCGAGCCAAAGGGGCCCGCGCACGCGCTGCCGGGCAGATGTTAGAAGATGAACTAGGATTGGACTCGAAAGGAATTACTACAAACGCTTGGAGAGAATCAGAATGGTGCCTATTTCCTGATGAAGATTTAGCTGCGATTAACAAATTGATTTCGAATAGTGAATATTCGGATTTGTTAGTAGTAAAAACTGGTTTTGCAATACACCTTATGGAGCCCCATTTATCAAAAGCAGAAGGCTTGTTAATCGCTCTAGAAAAAATACAAATCAAACCGGAAGAAGTGTTAGCAATTGGAGATGCTGCAAATGATATTTCAATGTTTGAATTGGTTGGACATAGTGTCGCAGTAGGCGGTTGTTTCGACGAATTAGCAGCCGTAGCAAAGGTCATTTCACCATATCCTAATGGTGAAACTATTACACCTCTAGTAGATGCAATTCTGAAGTGAATTAGTTAGATGCCGGAGGTAGGATTTGAACCTACGAAGCATTTCGCAGCGCATCTTGAGTGCGCCCCCTTTGACCACTC
>MDSY01140717.1_pt1 | contig 15570 bp, 11 predicted proteins | sample 811131 | NCBI WGS metagenome assembly MDSY01 (sample SAMN05326643, study PRJNA326480) | marine metagenome | isolation source: seawater | place: Atlantic Ocean: South West | collected 2010
AAGCCCGCGACTATGCCCTCCCAGAAATGTCTAACGAAATGGATTCCTGGGAAGACATTGGCAACATGAAGGAGAATTACCATAGACTGCTCGCGAGGAGCAAGCAGGGACATGGCGTCTACCTGGGCAACCGCTCGGTGGACGAGGAACACAACCGCCGTTGGGTATCATCTCACGAACCCCGTGAGTCATTTGCCCATGAAGGACTTGAGGAACTTGACATTCGTGATCGTATCTTGGTTGAGGCAGTGGTCAATAAGAAGGGACACAAGTATGTGAACCTGGTCTGCGACTACGGAAAGATCTTCTGCGACCTCAAATTCACAAAGTATCTTCCTAAGGAGGGGGAAAAAGTGAACTGCGTGGTTGGACTCCGCGGACCAGAGTCAAAACTCCCATGGAAGTGCTACCACATCCCTCAGTAGATAGACTCAGGTAAAAAGAAAAGACAAAAAAAATTCCATCCTTTTTTTTGTTCACACGATATTTAAAATTTGAATAAAGTAGTGTTGTTCCTGTAAACAAACAACTCTGAGAAACCTACGACAAGCTCACAAAGAACAATGCCTGCTTTCCAACTTCACTTCCCAGCGCCGGGATTTGCACTGGACAGCTCACGATCCCGCATGAAAACCGATGAAGAACTACTCCATGATGACCTTACAAAAAGAGATGCCCGCCGACCAGGACCACAATCGTTACTCAAACCAGAACCCCGGTTCTCACACAAAGAGGTGGGGACTTTCCATTTTCACAGGACCGAGCTCCTTGGGGATGGTTCCGCCCTTCTCCTTAACCTGCGAGGAGTTCAACTCCTTCACAAAGGGAGTATTGAACAAATTGATGCACGTTCAAAATACCCGAGAGAAGAAGAGACAACCCATGTAGGTGATAGGGTGTGGGTCCCCCACCATGTCTCAAAAACCATTGACGTTGCCGGTTACACGAGGAGTTCCGACGAGTTAACGAACCAATACTATCCTGCTCGGATCCTCTGCTCCCATCACGTGGTGAGTGAACTCTGTCGTCGTATTACGGTGGAGTTTGACGGAGGACGTCAGACGGATGTCCATATTGGAGATATCCGTAATACCCCTCCTCCCGCAAGAGGGAGAGGGGGGGATAAGCGCTTTCTGTGTAATTTCACTCTATGGGCACCACCATTCCGCCGGTGGCCCAATGATGAAATTAAAGTGAATATCAACACCAAATGGACTCCTGGAGAAATGATCCAAAGGGTCGTTGGGGGTCTAGAGATACAGTTTACTGTCCCCGAGGATTTGGAGAAACTTCCTTGGAACAAGGAAAAGACAGCGCGATGCTTCACGCTTAAGATGCCTGGTTATGTAAAGGCTCAAGAGTGGAAGTATAAGGTTCGCGATTGGGATGAATTCAACCGGAAAGCAGAAGAACAACTTGAAAAATATCCAATGCCTATTGATGGAAGTCGCAGACTCCCCGAGGGCGTTGAAGAGTTGTTTCACTCTGGCGAGGCAAAGATGTTCGAAGATTCTCCATTCCCCCACTACCGAGCGAATGTTGAAAAAGCGAACCCTGATGGTACCATCGTGCTCCGTTTCAAGAACGGGTATACCATACAGGACTACAATCCGGATTGGATCCACGAAAAGTATCTTGATGGTATCAATTACCGTGCCCCTAGAGGAGGTATCCCCTACAATCCACCTGAATTCGAGGAAGGTGAATACGTAAATATTGATTATGAGCGCAAGGGGAAACCTGTCTATTCGGTTATCCTGAAAAAGAATGCAAACGGGACCTATAAGACAGAGTCCCGTTACAGGCACTGGAGTCACGTCCATCAGAAATATATGATGGGAGATAAAGTCGTTGAGGAAGAAACTGCTCACGATATCATTTACAAGGAAGTTGATTCGGAATGGGGATTTCGAACCGGATGTGCTCGCTGGAGGACAATTCCTCCCATAGAAAGGAAGAAACAAAAAACGCTACACTGTAATTTGGGTCGCGATAAAGAATCATGTAGGAGCACCTACAAGAAGATAGATAACATCCTTGAAGGAGATGGGATGCTCGCTTGGGCGACATGGTTCCGGCGATCCGAAAAGGTGAAGAATATCAATCTTACACAAATGTGTCTCGGACAGATAGACTACTATTCTGATACCGCCGTATCTGCGGGGGGAACGGGTGGGACCTACATTATGAAACCCGCTATCTTCGCATGGACGACATGGGAGAAACAGGGAGGACACACCGCTTCCAATGATAGGCGCTGGGAACAGCGTGTTGAACAGTATCAATGGATCCCCCTAAAGACTATCACGGAAAACGACGTCAAGGGAGTCCCTCTGCTTGAGGGATTCTACAAGAAAGCATTGAAGAATCACGGAACGGAAGAAGGTAATGCTGATTTATTCGCATCCTACTTTATGGAATTTGCGAAAGGTCGTAACAAGAAAACCCTAAGAAGGTGGAGACCACAAGAGTTTGAAACCAAGGAAGATACTTTGGAAAAGAATCCTGAAGAAAAGCAATATGATTTGCTTCTATCCGCAAATGTGAGACTTGAAGAAAAGAATCGCCAAATGGAGGAAATGGTGATGAAGATTGAAAAAAAGATCGAGGGTCTTCATCGCAGAGTCACTGGAAGTGAATCTATCAAGGGGAAAACCTGGGATGAATTTGATGATTATAAGGATTGGACAAAGGAAGAAATCAATCGAAGGATTGGAGATGCCCATCAACGCATGATAGGAAAAATCCAAAAAAATAAAAAAGGAACTTTCACGTTCATAAGGAATATTGCTCTATTGTGTGCTGGAGCATGTGTTGTTGATACGATTCTAAAAAATGGGTCAATCCCGACGATTATAGGATAAATGAAAATTTGAAGATATGCTTATAAAAATAAATTTTTTTTATAATGTTATAATATATAAAGGATGGATGAATTAACTAATTTTATTCAGAATGGTGGGGGGGATGCAATGAACCTTATAAATAATCAAAAAGGTGGTGCTGTTCAAATAGTTATTCTTGCTTTTAATGTAATGGTTCCTGTAGTGTTTTTCCTTGTTTATTATTTCTGGCATTTAGGATTAGATGATGATCGTGCTGAAGATTATACAGGAGACGATGAAGATGAAGCCGATGGAGATGGAAAAAAATGGGTTGTATGGGGGAAATTTTCCATTAAAGTTATTTTATTTATGATCTTTTTATGTTTTATATTTGGATGGGTCATTAGTTTTTATCTAGGAAAACCAGGTATTGGTACTGGAGGGACACCCGTAAGATGGTGGTGGAAACTTGTATTTGCCTGTATAGCAATTAGTGGTGTTGTTTCTATTATTAAAGGTGGATTAAGATCTACAGCATATCAGTATTTCAATGATGAATTGTATGATAATCGAACAAAACTTGAAAAGACATGTATTGATTTCGGTTGTGGATTTGCGCCGTTTGATACTCAAGAAGTCAAACGTGGTGCGAATTATACCGATTAAATAATATCATAAATTAGTTTTTCCCAATGAAGGACAATATTTTCTGGTCTTAGTTTATCAAGGCATTTCCGTGCTTCCCTTGAATTAATCTTTCTAATATCTGAAGGTGTATTCCATACATTTTGAAGGGCATTACTAATATTTTTAATATCATTCTCATAATTATCAATATCTACATCATAGATATAAACATTTTCTTTTACTTCTTCGATGATTTCTTTGGGACCATCAATATTGGAAACAACTACAGGAATACCTCTATCAATTGATTCACAAATAGTATAACCAAATGGTTCATAAATACCTGTGATACAATTTACACCGACATTATTCCAATAAAAGTCTTTATCTTTCTTATTGGATGAGAATGGAATAATTACAAGATTATCTTTATAATCTTTCTCAAGTTTCCTCCAATAATCATTATCATACTTATCATAATCAACACCCATGTTAAAAACCTTTACATCATCTTTCTTTAGAAGGTCTACTGCGAGAATCGGTAGTTCAGGTCTCTTTCTTGGAACATGTCGACCAATATAACCTGTATTATTCAGTGAATAATCAACATCAACTTCATCATTCTCAAACATATCATCATATTTGGGAGTATAACTATTGTAGATAACACGTGTTTTTGTATCAAAGTTAGAATACCCTAGTAGGTTATAATAGTCTTCTTCTGCTTTACTAATAAGGACAACATAATCAGAAATCATGAAAGTTGTTTCTTGACGATTAAAATTATTCGTATAACATGAACCCATATTTGTGATATTTTCCATTCGAATTAATGAATGACATACAGTAATAATTTTAAGAGAGGGGAATAGTCCTTTAATTTTAGTAATCGTTTCTTCTGCAATCCAAAGATTATTAATACATACATCAATATCTTCAAAAACATTTTGTATGTCTTCATCATTTTTAATAACTCGAATATTCTTATAGTTTTCAAGGCATTCTTCGGGGAGATCATCGAGGTGAGCAAGGAATATAGGATGAACTTCAAAATACTCGTTCCCTTCAAACATCTTAATAAAATTTACGATCCAAGTAGCGACTCCACCATATACGATGGGTGGAATTTCATTTGTAAGGAGTCCGATTTTAATTTTAGTTCCTCTTTCGGGTCTTTCGAACTGTATCGATTGTTCAGTCCCCCCACTAGAAATCTCTACCATTGAATGAATCATATCTCTAAAAACACCCATGACAACTTCCGTGTCAAATGAATAACTGGATGTATAGTGAATACGTTGTAGGATGCCAAGGAACACCAAGAAGATGTTGCTAAAAATCCCATAAATGAAAGATACGAATTCCATTGTTTTCTTTTTTTAAATGAATTTAAAGTAAACATTTCAAATTTAATGTAGATTGCGTATTAAGAAATAAAGTTCTGAGTAATTCCATGTTAATTTTTTAGCAGAAAAATGTTCACAATCAATTGGATTAAATTGTTCAGGTAGAAGAAAATCACAATCAATAGTCAATACTTTTTCTAAAATATCATTCGCAACTATAAAAAGATCATTATTCGGATTAGAAACAGCACGATCCATACTTTGTCTTTTAATTTGTTTATTCCTTTTCTTATACAGTTCAATATAGACTTGTGCTAAAGAAATTGTACAGATTATCCAAGCATGTCCATTATAATATTTATCATCAATGTATCGACCTATACATATATTCTCTTGATCATTATATTTTTTAGAGAAATAGGTAAGTAAGTTATTCGATGTATGTAAAACATACTCTAAAGGGAATTTTTCTATAATTTCTGTATCATAATCAATATGACAATATGCTAGTAAATTTGCTGAATCTTCATATTTGATAATTTTACCACTTTGATCAAATGAAGAAATAATGTATTTACCTTTATCATTTTCACTGATATGATCGTCTAAAGAATGGTATAAATGTTTTACAACCTCTGTAATAGTTGACATTAATTTACGTTCCAATTTTAAGTATTTATTGATAGAAATGATATCTTTTAGAAACTTAAGTTGTACCATCCTTGTATAGAAGTGCCACCCCTTTTTTTCTTCCCATAAATCAAAAGATATTTTATCATAATTTTCTATGATATATTTTATGTCTTTAATAATAATCGGTCGAATCAGTTGATTAATTAAGACATCATAATTATATTTAAAAATATTAATAATCTTTACCATCATGATACCCCTTAATGCTGGACCATCATTTTGCGGTCTTCCCCAATCGCCATTAAAAGGGGTACAATCAATATTTATCTTTGGTTCACCTAATCCAGATAAAGTAGGTAAATCTTGAACTTTACTTTCATTTTCGATGTAATTTATGATATATTCAAAGTATTTAGATTCCTTTGTCCTTGTATACATATCAATAAAAACCCGCATTACAAGAGCAGAATCTCGGATCCAATGGAATTTATAAGGCGGGACAGTTGATGGAGATGCTATTATTATTCCTTTGTTGGTTGTTGTATTTGTATTTTCTAAGATTCTTTCAAGGATTTTAGGTAAATAAGCGGTCATTATATATTATAATCTTTTATTTTTTAAAAAAATATACGATAAAATATATGAAAGAATATTTTACTACATGGATACTATGTCTTTTTATCGTAAAATATCTACTACAATTCCTAAATATAGGACTACATAACTATATAAATATATATTATTTAAGTGTAATACTCCTCTATGGATACATACTATTTATTATCATAGATATGAATTTAAAAGGTATCAAGTATGAACCCTCATTTTATTTTTTAGCAACGATAATACATTTACTTCCACTTTCTATTTTATGTGGAACAAAAACTATAAAATCTGAATATGCGTTTGAAACAACAATTTTATTCACTATTATTTATTTAGTTTATCTAGAGATTCGGAAAACTGATGTTATTTCAGTTTATACGGATGATCGAAAAAGATTTACTTCATTCAATGATATTAAGAATTACTTTCATAAGAATTAATCATTAGTTTTGCTAATTGTATATTTTTGTCTTCTAAAATAGTTATTATATCTTTTTCATCATAATAATAATTATTGTTAACTAATTTTTCAATCCGACTTGAATCAACCTTGTTTTTTATCGATAATGATATAATACTACAATTCAATGGTAATAATTTCGTGTATTTATCGAGGATCATATTTAAAAAGAGTGTATTCTGTTTTTTTTTAGATAAAAATACATCCGAAAATTCGTTCGGATGTATATACGAACCTTGTTCCATTAAATACTCAAAAATAACAAAAGAATTTGATTCGACACATTTCAATAATAAGTCACTATTATGTTTCGATGAAAAATAATTCGTAAAACAATGTTTAAATAATTCAATATAATTTTTAGAAATGAATGATTTCATATTTTCCCGTGTTATTGTTGCTTTTTGATTAATCACGATATAAAATAAAATATCCTCAATATTACTGAAACGAAGGATAAGTGTATTAAATTTTCTATGAATAATTTCTTTTAACTTACAATAATGATTTACAAGAAGATATTTTAATGTCATCGTATTGATATATTTGATCGATTCTTCAAATATTGATTCTATTTGATCTAGATAAGGATTCCCATGAGTACTTGATTCAAGTAATAATTTAATAATAAGAACTCTATCATATTGAACTGCTGTTGACATGGGACTTATATTCTTAGATAAAGATAGTATATCACTATTTGAACAGAGGTGGAAACGATTAAATAAAATACTTAAAAATTCTTTATAATAGAGACCTTTTTTAAATACATCAATTCGATTCTTTATTATTAATTTTTGTATGTTTTTTATTGATAAATGAATATTATTTTTGAATAACCACTCAAAAACAGATGGGGGTGTATTTTTAAGACACAGAGTATCAACCTCCTTCGATCGATTGTTGAGAACTTGAATACAATTTTCATCGCTAATAATAGTATTGAAACTACCAGACCTCTTATTTTTAATTACCTCTAACCATATATTATTTTTTCCGTTGATATAATGTCTAAAGAAAGTATTTATATTTCGTAATGATAGTATATAGTTTACATCCATACGAATATATGATAATTCTGATGAACGATTCAATAAAGTATTATCCTCAAGATTATTTAATATAATATTAATTATATCCTCGGGTAAAGTATCAATCATTGATGATATAGTATTCATATATAAATTTGATTTTCTGTTTAAATAATAAAAAAAATCAAAATGGACGAAATTGTTGATTATGTTCGAATGCAAAATATGTTATTATTAAAATATATATCTTATAAAGAAGGTTGGAATTACATTAAATTGTGTAAGATGTATTTAAACTAAATCATTACTTCTACATAAAGGACAGGAAGGATCTTTATTAATCCATTCTATAATACATTCCATATGGTAGATATGTTTACAATCCAAACAAATGACTTCTTTTTCTGAGTTAAAATCATCTAAGCATATACTACATATCAATCCTTTATCGATGGTATCTAATCGAACTGTATTTTTTTTAATTTCTGATATTATTTTAGGGAGAGTTTGATCATTTGATTGATTTAATGTATTGTCTAAATCAGACTCTTGATTATTACTTGCGCGCGACCTTAAACAAAAACAGGACATATAGAGGACCAACCCAATCAGTAAATAACCTGCTTTTGAATCGAATAAAAAATTATCACCCCCATAACTCCCATTATAATCATTATAATCATTATAATCATTCGGATCATTATCGATTGGTTGGTTATCAAATTGTGGATAATCCATATTTGTAATATATTATATCGTATTAAAAAAACTTTATGTAGATATGAATTGTTTTTATATGTGGGGTGTGGGTATTTCTGAACCTTTACTGCTCTCTTCAAGTGGACCCTTATTGATACTATTCCACAGTCTCCCATAAACAGTATATGTATCTTCGTTTGGATATTTGAGAAAGTTTCTTTCGTGGATTGATAGTTCCGAATGAGGTGTTAAACTACCGATTAAAATAGGTATGTTGAAGTCGCCAGAATCATTTAATGCTGGGTGATTGTTGTGAAGAGGGGAAAAGAATCTGTAATTTGTTTTTCCATCTTCTTTGAACCACTCTGTGTGGGGTTCAAATGTATAGCCCCCATTGGATGCAAAATCGTATTCTCCATAAATAAAATCACGCCGCCAGTCAAACGAGTAATTCATGTCTTCATCACCTTTGTCATAAAAGTAAATCGCAGGACCATAGATACCATTTTTATCGCATTCACCGGGAGGGGTGTAGTGGTAGTCCCGCTTATACCCGATTTCTTCTTCATCCATCTTCGACCATATGAGGTCCCACCTTTTTACTGGTTCTACCCAGTGAATGGGGGGGACGAATGTTTTCTCGCTGTTCTTCCAGAGATCACGCTTACGAAAAGTCATTACGTTTTCTCCTACATATCCTAGTTTGTTTTCGGACGTAACATCCTTAAAACGCTCTTTGAAAGAAAGGTGCTTTTCTTTTTCAACCCTGTGTTTTTGAAGATTCCCTTTTGCCTTGGATGAGCGTTTGTCTTTTGATGGTTTCTTCTTTTTTGCTTGTTTGAATGTCATGGGCGCAATCTTCATGTTTTGGAGTCTCCTGTAAGCAGTATCATATTTTCCTTCTTCTTCATCCACAACTACTTTTTCGGGGACATAATCGCGAGAATTAACAATAATTACACCCCTTTCATAATCTTCATCATTCCTTTGTGAAGAGAGATATTCTATCATATCTTCGTATTCAAACGTAGTTTCAAGTGGTACATCGTTGATGACAACATCTGCCCACCGGACAGTTTTGCTATACATCTCTCCCTCCTTCATCCCAAGGGGTCGGTAATGGACTGGATATTTCGTCCGTCCATCTCCCATCTTCACGAATCTGAAGCGTGCTGAATCAGCGAACATCTTTTACTTTTCTTAACATAAGAAGGTAGAAGAAATCAAATTTGAAAGTTTTAACAGAACTTAGTTAAAGATAAATACGCTCTGAATAAGAACAAATAGAAAAGAACATACAACAAGAATGAACTCTGACGATGGATTCGTGGTTGTCTCGGCGGAGGAAAATTCCCCTTCTCCTACAACCCCACCCGAATTCAAGAAAGAAGCACCGTCACCTGCTCCAGCACCTCTTCCAGTGAATAACGAACGCACTTGGCATGAGTTTGCGAATGATATCACACCTATCAAGACTTACGAAATCAATGGTGTCCATTATTACATCAAGAACGGTGTCTCTCCAGATTCCGTGAAGGAGAAGATGAATGGGCATGGTGGTTGTCTCGCATGCGTCACTCGAGCAAAGAAGTTCTGTACTCTCGTTGGACCTGTTGAAAAGGGTGGCGATGTCCATGGTTCTGTCTTCCTTCGTAATATCCGTGGATTCAAGGATGGTGGATGTGATGATGGATGTCTTTTCAATGTCAGAAAGGAGGTGGAATTTCTAAACGGGAAGCGTCGAGACAAGGAATCTTCGGGAGGACTCACAAATCCCAAGGTATTCCTTGTGAAGGAGGGGTGCTTTCCTCCTGTGAAGGAAGGGAAGAATCCAGAAACGGGTGAATACTTTGAGCATGTCACCATCGTCCCAGATGCTTACACTTCTCCAGAAAATGTTGAGAAGTATGAAGAACTCATCAAGAAGTATATGGATATCATCATCCCTCGTATGGAGAAGCTATGCGAACCTGTAGCAGTCCAGAGTGTCGAACTGATCGACAAGAGGATCAATGAACTGGAACGTCCGGAACACTGGTCTTCCGTAATCAAGTGGGTGAAGCATATCCAGAAGATTTCAGATGCCAGCACAAAGAGTTTTGAACACCATAACGCGCGAAACAAGATTCACATTTGCGTGGAAGCGATCACAAGCGGGCGCTCTGAAGTGGATCGTGACACATGTGTTCACAAGGACTATCAGCAGTCTTCAAACATTGTTGATTTCATCACGATGACATCAATTGAAGAAGTTCTCCGTGAAATGGATACCCGTTCCAATCCCGAGAACTACATGGTCAGTCAGCTCAACCGTCGCATGGCGAAGGAAAACGTGACAAGTGAATGGACCATTTCACTTTCATGGGATCAGAAGTATACCGATGACCTTGACCTTCATGTCAAGCCTATTCATCCGAATCGAGATGAAATCTACTACGGAAGGAAGAATGTTCCTGGTCCAAATGGTCTCACATATCGCCTGGACTTTGACGCAAATGTTAGTCGTGGAGAGAAGGCACCGTGTGAGAACATCAGCGTGGGTCCCGGGGTCTTTGAAGTCTGGGTGAATAACTTCACTAGGAGGACTCACGCACCTATCCCTTTCACTATAGTCCTTCGTCAGAAGGGTAAGTCGGACATTGTGATTGAAGAAACATGGAGTACCCTTCGACACCCCGGTAACAAGATGCTTATCATAAAGCATGAGTTTACGCCTATCATGAGTGGTGCCCTGGAAATGAGTCAGAAGGAGGCAAATCGAGCCCAGGTCCTTGATGGGAAGTGGAACGACTCAATGGGGGAACCCCGTTCAGAAGTCCCATCGATTGAGACATTCGGAGTCCCCTATCATGTCTGGGAAAAGAAGGTTGACCTTCGCCCTGAAGCATCGACATTCACACCGAATGCGAACAACACTTTCATGAATATGGCGAAGAGTGCCAAGATTAATAACGTAAATAACAAGAGGAAGAAGGGACTTGCGGAATACGAGAGTGAACGCATGCCTTCAACCCTTACAGATCTCATGTCACACCTTTCTACGGGGAAGCACCGTGTTGAATTTCATCCGAGGGATTTCAGTCCAGGATATGTTACCAGGGTGATTACAAAGGAGAAGGTCACAAAGGAACGTGAATACTCAATGTGTCACTACACAGACAAGTTTTCAGTACCAATTGACCCTAATCATGTAGCTCCCAGCAATCCAGGAAACGCACGATTCAACCGGAACTGGTTCAAGGATGGTTACATGAAGGAAAATGTAGGTGTTGAGGGTTTCATTAACCTTGGAAAGGTGTGGTTCATGGTTGCTAACGAGACAACACTTCCTGTGAATGATGAGGACTTTCCACTTGCGGGTGGTTTCCGTCCAACGGATCTCAGTGCCCATTTTCACGATCTGAGGGATCGATGGGCATTCTGCAATACGACTGTGCGACCCACTCTACCTGGAAGTGGAACACCGATGGTCGGATCATTCCTTACAGGGGATACTGTTAACCTTACAGTTGATGGTAAGAGGGTTACTGTGAAGGTAGAATAGGGATAAACAAAAAAATTTATATTTATATTTATATTTATATTTATGATCATTAAACTTTTTTTATGGGTTGAGGAATTTACAGAGCTTTCTCAATTTCCTTCATAACTTCTCCTATCTTCTTTCCGCGAGGATCATATGAAAGGTCAGAAGGACAGTCTTTCTGTGACTGCGTGTAATGGTAGTGTTTAGTGCTACCGTCACCATCCGTGAAAGTCTTCCAAAGGTGGAAATTATAGATATGTCCGCCTTTCTTTTTTACTGTCTGCGACCTCTGCTCCCTCCATCCCATAGCATGTGGAGTCATGAGACCGAAATCTCTTCCGTGACCATCCTTATGGTTTTCAAGAACGAACATTGGACCACGTTTACTTTCAAATGGAAAGAATCTAAACCATGGTCCATTTTCTTTTTCGCACAGCTTAAGTCCTGGATAGTTATTCTGGATAAACTTGAGAAGGAATTGAACTGCTTCATTTCCATCTTTAGGGACAGTTGTTTCTCTGACCTTATCCATATGATTTTCGTATGTTGCGTGATCTTCAAAGGTGATGGACGGTTCCTCCGATTCCATATCCACAATAATACCAACCTGATGGTAATTATCTACATCAAGGACGACCTTCGTATTATTCTCACCTGGACCAACCATGTAAGAGACACCTTCGTAAGTAAAGTTATCCCACTGATTCCATTCTTCATCGTCTTCTTCTTCGTAGTCGTCTTCTTCTTCACAGTCGTCTTCTTCTTCGTAGTCGTCTTCATCTGTTTCATCATCGGAAGTTAGTTCCATATCGGATGTTTCACTTCCATCATCAACAATCATCGAAACCCCTTCATTTTCATCGGATTCTGGTTGTTCAGCATCTAGGAAACCACGAGTGAACTGGATTGTTTCCTTCCATCCACTGAAACCGCAACCTTCTACCGTATCATTCCTGTATGCATTCGCATGTTCATCATTGTCAAACCACTTTTCTGTTTGAAGTCCCATCAGTTCCATACCCCATAGGATTCCTTCTTTCTTTTCTTTGGAAATACCTCCACCAGCAGCAAGCATTTGGTAGATGTTCATATTTCCTTTGTTCCTTGTTTATTAAAGCAACCAACAATTTTTCAAATTTTACCAGAATCGATATAAAGAAATATTGTAGATGATATATAGAAGAAAGATGGAAACACAACATCATATCAAGAAATACATTGAGTATCATGAACAGTATACTAAAAAATATGGTGAAAATACTGTTGTTCTCATGCAAGCAGGAAGTCATTTTAACCTTTTCGCAATCATAAACGATGAAGTGAATATTGGTCCTGATATCTATTATATCTGTCAGAATGTTTTGAACAACGCCCTTCAAGTAACAAAGCAAAATAAGAAGAAACCCGAAATATCGTATAGTAATTGTTTGCTCGCAGGATTCCCTGTTTACAGTATTGGTAAGTATGAAAATATATTGCTCAATAGTAATTATACTGTTGTGATTGTAGAACAGATCACAGCACCCCCTAACCCTGAAAGAGGTGTAACGCGGATCTTATCACCTGGGACAACAGTTGAAGATTATAATAACCGTGAAACAAGGTATCTCATGTCAGTTTATATTGAAAAGAATGCTTATATGAATAAAGATGTCTTTATTACTGGACTATCTACAATAGATTTATCAACTGGTAAGAACCATTTACATTATATTATAAGTAAAGAGGAAGATAATGGATTATGGATTGATGAAATTGGCAGATATATACATTTTTACAATCCTTCAGAAATTCTGTTTCAATTTGATGGTTTTGAGATGAGTAAAAATGATATCATTCAGAGGTGGGATATTCCGCATAATTCTATCCAGATAAATCATTATGGTGAAAAAGAGTATAAAAAGACATGTTATCAAAATGAATTCTTACAGAAGATTTTTAATCTGAATATAATGATGTCCCCTATTGAGCACTTTGACTTGGAAATGAAACCCGAAGTCGTAGCATCTTATGTATATATGCTTCAGTATATCAAGGAACATTTAGTAAATAGTTTGGATAATATTGAACTTCCTGAACTCATGAGTGATAAGAACTGCCTTTGTTTGACATCAAATTCAATTCGTCAATTAAATGTAATTAATAATTATTCATATTTCAAGGGGAAAAACGAATCGTTGTTATCTATCTGTAACTTGTGTGTTACAACTATGGGTCGTCGTTTATTTAAGGAACGTCTAATATACCCCTCTGTTGATCCGGAAGTAATTACAAAAAGGTATGATTACATTGACCTTTTCCGAGACAATAATCTTTATGAAAAGGTATATGCTCAACTGCGGAAAGTTTCTGATCTAGAAAAGTCATTAAGAAAAATGGGTTTAAATCTTTTACAGAGGAGCGACTTCTTTTCTGATACTCTTTCTTTTGAATATGTAAATAAATTCCTTGATTTGCTTTTTACCGAAGAAAAACTTGTAAACCGATATGATAGAAAAGTATGTCAACCATTCATTGATTTTTATAAAGAATGTAAAGATACATTTGTATTTCATAATTTAACACAATTTGGAAATCTAGAAAGATCAATCTTAAACAAGGGTATCGATGGAGATATGGATATATACGATAATTTTACGGAGGTATACCATACGGATTTAGTTAAGATTGGGGAACGTTTTTCAGGACTTTTGGATGGATCTGAAAATAGTATTAAGTTAGATTACGATGAACGAAATGATTGGTTTCTATACTGTACAAATAAGAGGGCACAAACATTCAAAGAAAGACTTAGCAATTTAAACAATAATAGTATTCATGTGAAAGTTGATGGAAAAACAAAATATTCTTTTAAAAAGGAAGACTTTACATTCAAAAAGAAGGATGGTTCATCGACCCTAATTCAATTTAGTACGTGTAATGAATTATCTAAAAAATTGGTCGATATACAAGAAAAGATTAAGAAATTAAATAAGACAGAATGGGACAAACGAATGATACTTTTATTTCAGAAGTATTGTGTTGGATTAAAGAAGTTTTATTTTTTCTTATCAGAAATAGATTGTTATTGTGCTGGAGCGAAGTTATCTATTCAGAATGGATATAACCGCCCTGAAATTGTAGAGAGTGATAAAAGTTTTTTGGATTGTTCAGGAATCCGTCACCCTATTGTAGAAAAGATACATACCGAAACCGAATATGTAAAGAATGATATTCTTTTGGGGAAAGATGAAAAGGATGGAATTCTACTGTTCGGAACGAATGCTTGTGGGAAATCTACATTTATGAAAGCAGTGGGTTTAAATATTATAATGGCACAGGCCGGTTTATTTGTTGCTTCAGATAAGTTTATGTATAAACCCTATACACAGATATTTACAAGAATTTTAAATAACGATAATATATTCCGTTCTCAGTCTTCTTTTGCCGTAGAAATACAGGAACTAAAGAGTATCTTAAACCGTTCTGATAGAGATTCGTTAATATTGGGGGATGAATTATGTTCAGGAACAGAGACAACATCTGCCCTGTGTATTATTACAGCGGGTTTGAACACATTATGTAAAAGGGGGTCAACATTTATCTTTACATCTCATCTTCACGAGTTAACTAAATTGGAAGAGGTCAAAGCATTGACCAATCTAAGTGTTTACCATTTGAAGATAGATTATGATAAGGAAAAAGATATCTTAATTTATGACCGTAAGTTAGAAGAAGGGTCCGGACCATCTATCTATGGATTAAAGGTTTGTGAGGCAATGGGATTAACAAAAGAATTTATATCATTTGCGAAAGGTGTTCAGAATAATTTCGAGGA
>MDSY01147142.1_pt1 | contig 15567 bp, 15 predicted proteins | sample 811131 | NCBI WGS metagenome assembly MDSY01 (sample SAMN05326643, study PRJNA326480) | marine metagenome | isolation source: seawater | place: Atlantic Ocean: South West | collected 2010
ATCCATATCACTCAAGTGGTATTTAAGTGCTTGATTAGAAAGTCGTATTTCTTGTAAAAATAAAAAAATTGAAATTATCATGCAAACACAACATCCAGCAAAAATTATTCTGGCTGTTTGTAGGCTTCCTAGATAAAGCATTAAAACCGTTGACATGTTAAAAAGAAAACCAAAAGCTGCAAAACCCATTGTGTATTTCAATATATTTGTTCTTTTGTTCAAAACGTGTAATTGATTTTCCCACGCAGGTGGAGTGCGTTTTTCAAAAATATACTGATCGTGTATTTTTCTAATTAAGCTACTTAAGGTATGAAATCTATTACTATACATGGTCATCATTAGAGGTATAGCTGGAAACATTAATGCTGCAACTGTGTAATCTATATCCATATCGAATCAAATTGATTATGTAGTTACTGTTTGATACTTACAAGTAGTAATTCACTGATGTCACATTTAAAAATATTTATAAACCTCACGCGATTGAACAAGCCTATCGGCATTATGCTTCTTTTTTGGCCGTGTGCATGGGGCCTTGCTTACGCCTATAGCCTGGGACAAAATCTAAATCAGTTTTTGTACTATCTTTTATTGTTTTTTTTTGGATCCGTGTTGATGAGAAGCGCTGGATGTATTGTTAATGACATAGTAGACAAAGATTTAGATAAAAAAGTACAAAGAACAAAAAATAGACCCCTTGCTAGTGGTTTAATATCAGTAAACTTGGCTTTGCTCTATACTTCCATTCTTTGCACCTTAGCCTTTTTAATTTTAGTTCAGTTTAACCAACTAACGATTCTTTTAGGTATCGCCTCTATGATTTTGGCATTCTCTTACCCTTTTATGAAAAGAATAACTTATTGGCCTCAACTTTTTTTAGGTTTAACTTTTAATTGGGGTATTGTTATGGCCTGGGCGGCCGTAAATAATGGTATTTCCTTTGGAATAATTATACTTTATATAGCAGCCATATTTTGGACATTGGGTTATGACACTATTTATGGAAATCAAGATGTGGTGGACGATGAAATAATAGGCATAAAATCTACATCCATTAAATTTAAGAATAATATAAAACTTTTTATTAGTACCTGTTACTCTTTATGTTCAATTTTAATACTTTACTTGTTTAATAGTCAATTTGGTTTAAATAATTTTACACTTTTAACTATAATTTTTATCTTAAGTTTAATGTATCAAATTAAAAAATTAAAAAAAAATAATCCAGAAAAATGCTTACAAGCTTTTAAGCTTAACAATTTTTCTGGTTTTTTATTGTTTGTGGGAATATTTTTAATTAAATAAAATAGTTATGAAATTTGATGAACTTATAATTATACTTAAGCGTTTATACAGAGGATACGTTAAAAAACATTTTAAGAAAATATTAATAGCTTTAGCTTTATCATTAACTGTGGCTCTTAACACTTCTGCAATTGCATGGTTATTAGACCCCGCTGTTAAAAAAATCTTCATTGATAAAGATGTTACATATGCTTGGCTTATACCCTTGGCAATTATAGTCGCATTTACAGGAAAAGGTGCTTCATTATATTTTGCAAGAGTTATAATGATAAAAATTGCAGCACAAATTGGAGGGAAAGTGCAACAACAAATAGCTCAAAACATTTTAACTACTGACATCCAAACTTTAGACAACAGGCATTCAGGTAAATATATATCGAACTTTATGTTTGATTCAGGTCAACTTACTCAATTAGTTAGCACAGCTGTTTTAAATTTAATGAAAGATAGTTTTTCTGCAGTTGCTCTAATCTCTTTAATGTTTTATCAAAATTGGAAATTAGCACTTTTTGCAATGTTGATGATACCTATATCTGGCGGTGTTGCAAAAAACTTAGGCAAAAGGATAGGTAAGGCTACTAGACAAGCTGGGGAAATTTCAGCAAATGTAACTACTTTTTTATCAGAAATTTTTAAAGGTTCTAGAATGATAAGAATTTACCAGAAAGAAAAAGATGAAGAAGAAAACGGAAGAGTAATAATAAATGAACTTGTAAACAAGCACATTAAAATAGGAAGCATTCTTATTAGATCAGCGCCAATAATGGAAACTCTTACTGGTATAATGATAGCAGGATTTATTTTCTTCTCGGGTAAATTAATAGCTAGTGGTGAAATGGAAGTAAATAATTTTTTTTCTTTTTTAGCTGCAATGATGTTGGCGTACCAACCTGTAAGATCCTTAGCTACACTTAATATGACAATATACCAGGGCGCGGCAGCGGCAAAAAGAATTTTTACAGTGATTGACCATCCAGTCGAAGTGAAACAAAATAATGACTGCCCTGATCTAATAATTAGAAAATCTAATATAAGTTTTAAAAAAATAAACTTTAGTTATTTAAATACTGAAAAAAGAGCTCTAAAAAATGTAGATATGGATATAGAGGGTGGGTCTATGACAGCTTTTGTTGGGCACAGTGGGGCTGGAAAAAGTACAGTATTTAATCTAATAACAAGATTTTATAGCTCACAAAGTGGCGATATCACAGTTGACGATCAAAATATAAAAGCTGTTACACTAGAGTCCCTAAGAAAAAATATGTCTCTTGTAAGCCAAGATGTGTTTTTGTTTGATGATACTTTAAAAAATAATATTGCCTACGCAAATGCTTTAGCAACAGACAATGAAATTATTAAAGCATGTAAATATGCTGCCGCTGATGAATTTATTGAAAAATTACCCAAGAAATACGACACACTTACAGGTGAAAATGGTGTTCGTTTGTCCGGTGGCCAGAAACAGAGAATATCAATTGCGAGAGCCATATTGAAGAATTCACCTATTATTTTACTTGATGAAGCAACTTCTTCGCTAGACTCTGAATCAGAAGAAATAGTGCAAAATGCCATAACTAATTTGACTAAAAATAAAACTACTTTAGTAATTGCCCACAGACTGTCTACAATTCATAATGCTAAGAAAATATTTGTACTGAAGAATGGTCAGATTGTAGAATCTGGTAACCATGATTTTTTAATAAAAAACTGTTCTGAATATAAAAACCTGTATGAGAAACAGTTAAAATAAATTAAATGTTATTTATTTATAGAATCTTAATTTTTTGTTTATTCCCTATTTTATTAATATTTACTTACATTAGATTATTCTTCAATAAAGAGCATAAGATAAGGTATAAAGAAAAAATTTTTTCATCTAATTTTAGAGTTGATAAAAGGATAAATAAAAAATTACTTTGGTTTCATTGTGCAAGTATTGGTGAGTTTTTAAGTATTTTTCCTTTAATAAGCAAAATTAATAATTCTAATAAAGATATAGAATTTTTGATTACAAGTACTACTTTAAGCTCTGCCAGATTAATAGAAAAAAAATTTATTCAACACGATAATATTAGACATCGTTTTTTTCCTTTAGATATCGAACATCTTTCTGAAAATTTTTTAAACCTATGGAAACCTGATATTGTATGTTTTGTAGACTCTGAAATTTGGCCAAATTTTTTATTTAAAATTAAAGAAAAAAAAATTCCTTTAATTTTGCTAAATGCTAGAATAACTAAAAAAACTTTTAAAAAATGGAAGTTATTTAGTAACTTTGCCAAAAAAACTTTTAATAACTTTGATTTGTGTTTAGCTTCTAGCAAAGAGTCAGAAGATAATTTAAAAAAACTACAAGTAAAAAATTTAAAATATTTTGGTAATTTAAAATTTGCATTTAAAAATAATATAGAAAATATTGATTCATATAATAAAAAAATATTAGATAGTTTTAAAGTATGGTGTGCTGCAAGTACTCATAAAGGTGAAGAGATCATCGCTTTAAAAACACATATGGAAATAAAAAAAAAATATAATAATGTACTAACAATTATAATTCCAAGGCATGTTAACAGATCTTTTGATCTAAAGAAATTATCAAATAAATTCAAATTAAGATGTCAAATTTTGAATGAAAAAGACCAAATAAACTCTAACACAGAAATTTTAATAATTAATTCTTTTGGTGTTGTCTCTAAATATTTTAATTATTGTAAGAATGTTTTTATTGGTAAATCGTTTGTTGAAAACTTAAAATCAGTTGGTGGACAAAATCCGATCGAAGCCGCTAAGGCTGCTTGTAGAATATTTCATGGCCCATATGTTTATAATTTTAAGGAAATATATGATCTGCTACAATCTTATGGTATTTCAGAAAAGCTTTGTGACGAAGAAACATTAGCGAAAAAGTTAATTGAGAATTTAGAAGGGCCAAAAGAAATAAAACAACAAACTATAAACTTGTTAGATAATTATGGAAAAAATGTATTAAATCAGACAATCGAAGAATTAAATAAATTTATAAAGTTAAAGAATCAAAATGCTTAAGCCAAAATTTTGGAGTAAAAAAAATAGTCTTTTAAGCTTCTTTTTATTTCCTTTTTCACTCTTGTTGAAATTCTTGATAATGATAAAAAATACTTTCATTCACAAAGAAAGTTTTTCTTTGCCTGTAATTTGTGTTGGTAATATTTATTTAGGTGGTACAGGAAAAACACCCGTTTCTATTAAGATTGTTGAAATATTAAAAAAAAATAACATACGAACGGCTATAATTAAAAAGTCTTATACAGCGCATACTGATGAATTTAAAATGATAGAATCAAGAAATATACCTTTATTTACTAATAAATTGCGTTCTGAAGCTATTAGAGATGCTGAATCTAATAAATATGATTGTGTTGTTATGGACGATGGATTTCAAGATTCAAAAATAGATGCAAAACTTAATATTATATGTTTTAACAACAAACAGTTAATTGGCAATGGTTTTACTCTGCCCTCTGGTCCTCTCAGAGAACCACTGTCGGCATTAAAAAGAACTCAAATTATAATAATTAATGGAAATAAAAATCATGAATTTGAACATAAAATTAAAAATATTTCTAAAAATATAAAAATTTATTATTCAAAGTATTTACCATTAAATATCAATAGTTTTAAAAATCATAATTTACTTGCATTTGCAGGCATTGGAAATCCAGAAAATTTTTTTGACTTACTTGAAGAATATAACTTAAAAATAATTAAAAAAGTTTCATTTCCAGATCACTACAATTATTCTAAAGATGAATTAAATAAGTTAGTCATTTTTGCAGAAAAGAATAATTTAAAACTTATTACCACTGAAAAAGATTTTTTCAGGATTAAAGATTTAGCAATGCCACAAATTAAATATTTAAATATAAAACTTGAAATTTTAGATAAAGTTAGTTTTGAAAATGAAATAATAAAATATTTATGATAAAAACTATTAAGTATTTTCTACAATCTATCATTATTTATACATTTTTTATTATTATAAAATTTATTGGTTTAAAGTTTTCTAGAAAATTATTTGCCATTGTATTTAATAAAATAGGCCCGCTAATAAAGTCTAGTAAAATAATTGATGAAAATTTATATAAGTTTATAGGGCCCCATAATGACAGCATTAAAATAGATATTAAACAAAAGATGTGGTCTAACTATGGTAAAACCTTTGTAGAATATCTTTTTCTAAAAAAATTTAGAAAAAGTAATTCTCATATTAAAATTAAAGGTGAACATATTTTAGAAAAAATTATTAGAAATAATAGACCAGTGATTTTTATATCTGGACATTTTGCAAATTTTGAGCTGATGTCGATGGAATTAACAAAGAGAAAAATAAGTTTAGCTACTATTTATAGGCCACTAAATAATTTTTTTTTAAATCCTTTTATGGAATATGTGAGAAAAAAATATATCTGCAAAAATCAAATTAAAAAAGGAATGGCTGGTGTTAAAGATGCCATAAAATATATACAAAAAAATTTTAGTATAGCTTTAATGATCGATCAACGTGTAAGTGAAGGGAAAAAATTACCCTTTTTTGAATACTCAGCCTTAACAACTACTTTACCTGCTCAATTAGCTATTAAGTATCAATTAGATATTGTACCAATTTATATTGCTAGAAACAAAGACGAAAATTTTGAAATGGAAATATGTGAGCCTATAAAAATTCTCAATAAAGAAGATGCAGAGACAAATAAATTAAATATTACTATACAATTAAATAAAATAACTGAAAAAATGATATCTAGAGACCCTGGTCAATGGATATGGAGTCACAATCGCTGGAAGTAGTTATTTTTTCTTGTCTAGTTCTTCTTTTTTTTGCTTAGCTTCTATCGGGGAATAATAAGCTTCTTGATGATCTACATTCCAGTAATTTAAATTTTCTAAGAGTATTTTTTTCTTTGAGATTGAACAAACCACATAGTCTCCTTCTTCTACAATTTCAAAAGAATTTGGCTTATATTTAAGTACAGCTTTTTTTTTATTCATATTCAAAAATAGTATATATAATATATTTTTTCATATGAATATTGCTTTAATAGGAAGTGGTGGGCGTGAGCATGCAATTTGCCAAAAATTGCATGATTCTAAATTAACAAATAAAATATATTGTATACCAGGCAATGCTGGTACAGCAAATATCGCGGTAAATTTAGATGTAAACTTTTTAGATTTTAAGAAGTTACTAAAATTTCTTAAACTATATAAAGTAGACTTAGTCATTGTTGGACCTGAGCTTCCTTTAGTTAAAGGAATAGTAAATTTTTTAAATAAAAATAATATTAAAGTTTTTGGACCTACTAAATATGCAGCGCAATTAGAAGGATCCAAAGCTTTTATGAAGTCCTTATGTAAAAAATATCATATTCCTACAGCAGCATTTAAAATTTGCAAAAGCCAGAAAGATGTAAAAAAATTTTTAGAACAAAATAATATGCCCATAGTAGTCAAAGCAGATGGTCTTGCTGCTGGAAAGGGAGTTGTGATATGTAAAACAAGTGTTGAAGTCAAAAAATTTAGTGAAGAAATTTTTTTAGGTAAATTTAAAAATACAAAAAAATTAGTTCTCGAGGAGTTTCTAGATGGTGAAGAAGTTAGTTATTTTTTAATTGTTGATAAAAAAACTTTTTCTTTTATTGGTTCGGCTCAAGATCATAAGCGAGTAGGTGAAAATGAAAAAGGCCCAAATACAGGTGGCATGGGCGCTTATTCACCCTCACCCATCATAAATAAAAAATTAGAAAAAAAAATAATAAATAGAATTGTTAAACCTACTCTTGATGCTCTAAAAATAAAAAAGAATGCATATACTGGATTTTTATATGTTGGGCTAATGATTAAAAATAATGAACCTTATTTGATAGAATATAACGTTAGAATGGGAGATCCAGAGTGTCAAGTAATAATGCCAAGACTTAAAACAGATCTTGTAAAAATATTAAATGCATCATTAGAAAATAAACTTGATAAGATTAATATTAAGTGGAGTAAAAATAAGTGCATGACTACTGTTCTTTGTTCCAAAGGTTACCCAAATAAATATACAATTAATAAAATTATTAGTTTAGAAAAAATTAAATTAAATAAAAAATCATTTATATTTCATGCAGGTACAAAATTAAAAAAAAATTCTTTAGTCTCTAATGGAGGACGTGTTTTGAATATAGTAGTTTTAGGCACTACATTTTCAAAGATAAGAAAAAAAATTTTAAATATTATTGCAAACATAAATTGGAGATATGGTTTTTTTAGAAGAGATATTGGTTGGAGAGTAATTAAATTAAAATGAGAATTATTAGCGGCTATTTAAAGGGAAAAAAAATTGATTTTCTAAAGTCTGCTACGACAAGACCCCTTAGAGATTTTGTTAAAGAAAGTTTTTTTAATATAATTAAGCATTCGAACCTAATAAATGTTCCTATACCAAATTCTAATGTACTAGATCTTTATTCTGGTATTGGTTCATTTGGAATTGAGTGCATATCCAGAGGAGCTAAAAAAATTACTTTTGTAGAAAATAACAGTCAAGCTTTATCAATTTTAAAAAACAATATATTACAGTTAAAAATAGATAAAAAATGCAAGATATTTGAAACTAAAATTCTATCTTTTTTAAATCAATTAAAAAAAAAAGATAAATATGAAATTATTTTTTTTGACCCACCATTTTCAGAAAACTTTTTTATTGATGAATTAAAAGTAATAAAAAATTCTAATATATATAATAAAAATCATGTAATAATTATTCATAGGGAGAATAGCTCTGAAGAGGATCTATCGAAAATAATAAATATTACTATGATTAAGAAGTATGGACGATCAAAAATAATTTTTGGTAATTTTAACTTAAATACTGTTTAGTTAAAATTTTTACCTCTTCTACTGCTGGCTGATCAAATGGATTTAAACCAGATAATTTACCTATTAATGTGGTTTCGAGTATAAAATAAGAAATTAGTTCACCCAAAACTTTCTCATTTACTTCGTTTATTCTAAATTCTCTAAATGGAATATTTTTCTTTTTTAACACTTTCGTTAATGCTTTTTTTTGAGAAGATACAACTTTTGATAAATCTTTATTTTCGGCAAATTTAAAAGACTTACCAAAAATATTATTATTTATTTTCATGGTTTTTTTTAAATTTATACTAAATATATAAAACAACTTATCTTTTGGTCCATCTAAATACAGTTGCATTAAACTGTGATGGTCTCTTGGTGCGGGAGAAACAACTGGTAATATTCCCTTTCCTTTTTTTCCTAAACTTTCTGCTATTAATTGTTGGCACCAATAAAGAAATTCATTTAGTTGAGGAGCATAGTTAAGGAATACGATAGATTTGATTTTTTTTAAACTATAAATATGCGCTAGTTTTACAATGCTATCTACTAAAACTTTCTTTTTTTTCATTTTAAAAAAAGTAAGTAAATTTTCTCTAAAACTATTTATTTTAAGATCCATAAAATAAGCAGGTATCATTCCTACTTCTGATAAAACGGAATACCTTCCGCCAATATAGTCTTTGTGATAAACATGAAGTATTTTTCTATTTTTTGCAAATATATTTAATAAATTATTTTTTTGTTCTGTAATTATAATAGTATTTTTAGAATTAATTTTATCTTTGAATAAATTACTATTAATCAGTGTTTCAATTGTATTTCCAGATTTAGATATAATAATAAATAGACAATTTTTAAAATTTACTGTTTTTTTTATTTCTTCTATTTTTAGCTGATCTAAGTTGTCAACAAATAAAAAGTTTTTTTCAACTTTGTTTTTTAAAAAAGAGTAAATAGCATGTGCGCCAAGAACTGAGCCACCCATTCCTATAAGTATTACTGACTTATACTTTATAAATTTTTTAAGATTTTTTTTATCAAAATCTAAAATAAATTTCTCACTTAACGTATGAAAATTGTCTTTTTTATTTTCTAAGTTGATATAAATATCTTTAATAAATTTATCTACTTTTATTTTATCTTTTTTGTATGTATTTTTTTTATAATAATATTTATTAATGTTATTCTCTAACTGAAAATTTTTTTTATCTTTTCTCACTATTTAATTTGATTAAGAATAGACTGTTCTGTTGAAGTAGATTTCATCTCAGAATTGCTTTCTCGAGGCTTTGAAGTTTTCATAATTTTTTTAATACTATCTTGATCATTTACTGCACTGTCTTTAATAGAACCAGGTTTAGGTATGACATCATAATCTGGTGGTTGGGTTAAGGGTGCTTTTTTTTTAATCAAAAACTCATCTGTGCTTGTAGATTTTTGGTTTCTCAAAACTTTGCCCGCCTCACTAAGACTTCCACAGCTGTTCAATACAGTTAGTATATAAAAAATTAATAAAAGTTTTGTAAATTTCATTTTTTATTTAAAATTAAATCATTAATAATTAATAAAATTACTCCTAATGTAATAAATATATCTGCAATATTAAAAGTAAACCAGTGAAAATCATTAATATGGAAATCTATGAAGTCAGGTACAGCAAAATAGAATATTCTGTCAAAAAAATTCCCTAAAGCGCCTCCTAAAATTATAGAAAATAAAATTTTTTCTAGAAAATTAGACTTTATTATCAAGTATATTAAAAAAATTATAACTGAAAAAATTAGTAAAGAAATCAAATGATAGTATGTGTTGGCATCTTGGCTAAGTAGGCCAAAACTAATTCCAGTATTCCAGACAAGTTCAAAATTCAAATAATCATTAACAAATATACCCTGATTATTTAATTGGTTATTAATAATAATTTTTTTTGTAATCCTGTCAAAACTAAAAACAAAAGAAATTACTAACAGTGAAATCATTGTTTCTTTTAATAAAATTTTATTTTTAAGATTTTTTAAAATCATAATAATTTAATTTTAGTTGCTGGTTGCTGCTTCGCACCTTATACATTTATTATCTAAAATTTTCCAACATCTAGGGCATTTTTTTCCATTTGCTTTTTTTACAATAATTTTTAATTTATCTTTAGTGTCTTTAATTTTTGTTGCTTTAGAAGTTATAAAATATTCTTCTAAATCTAATTTCTCTAATAGATTAAATTGTTTTTCATTAACGTAAATTAAAATATCTGCTTCAAGACTTGATCCAATTTCTTTATTTGCTCTCTTTTCTTCAATAGCAATATTAACTTCTTGCTTGATTTGATAAAGTTCTTTCCATTTTTTTTCTAGCTCTTCATTTTTCCACAAATTTGGTATTTTCGGAAATTCTGTTTCGTGAATACTTTTTTCATTTTTATTTACTAGGTTAAATATTTCTTCTGTTGTAAAGACAAATACTGGAGCTAACCATTTAAGCAGGCACTCTAGAATTATATTTAAAATAACAACGCAATCCTTACGTTTTTTTGAATTTATATCCTCACAATATAAAACATCTTTTCTTATATCAAAATAAAATGAAGAAAGTTCTTGTGAGCAGAAATTGAAAAGTTCTTTATAAAGTTTGTGAAAATTATAATTTTTGAGATTCTCTTTAATAGTTTGATCTAAGTGAAACATTCTACCTAAAATGTATCTCTCTAATTCTGGAAAAGAATTTAAATCAATTTTTTCAAAATCTTGTTTTTCAAAATTATCTTTTATATTTCCTAAAATAAATCTAAAGGTATTTCTAATTTTTCTGTAAGACTCCGCGTGTTGTGCTAATATAGCATTATCTATTCTTAGGTCTTCTGAGTAATCAGAAGAAGCAACCCAAGCTCTCAATATATCCGCTCCATAATTTTTTAAAATATCGTTAGGTGCAATAACATTCCCTGCAGATTTTGACATTTTCATTCCTTTACCGTCCACAACAAATCCATGTGATAAAATGCTTTCATAAGGAGCTCTTCCCCTTGTTCCGCAAGATTCTAATAACGAAGAATGAAACCAACCTCTGTGTTGGTCTGACCCTTCTAAATACATATCTGCTGGCCATTTAAGATCTTTTCTTTTTTCAAGTACAAAACTGTGAGTGCATCCACTGTCAAACCAAACCTCAACGATATCTGTGAGTTTTTCGAAATCATCTTTGTTATGTTCTTCGCCTAAAAATCTTTTTACATCATCAACAAACCAACAGTCTGATCCCTCTTTTTCATAAATATTAGCTATACGATCAATAACTTTTTGATCCTGTAAGGGTTTTTTTGTTTTTTTATTAATAAATATTGGTAGCGGAACTCCCCATGACCTTTGTCTAGAAACGCACCAATCAGGCCTACTTTCTATCATGGACATTAGTCTTTCTTTTCCTTTTGGAGGGTAAAAAATAGTATCGCCTATAGCTTTTATGGCTTTATTCCTTAGTGAATTTTTTTCCATTGAGATAAACCATTGTGGTGTTGCTCTATAAATCAGTGGCGCTTTTGATCTCCAAGAATGAGGATAACTATGTTGAAGTTTATCATTTTTTAATAATTTTTTAAGTTCTTTTAATTTATCGATAACTAAAGGATCTGCTTTAAAAACATGAGTCTTAGTAAAAAAAGGAATCTCCTCAGTGTAATAGCCAGAGTTATCAACTGTATATTTAGATTGTATACTATGCTTAAGGCATAAATTGAAATCATCTGGACCATGACTTGGAGCGCAGTGAACAATACCTGTTCCTTGTTCTAAAGTTACAAATCTTGCTTCAAGCATAGGGACATCAAAATCATAACCTAGTGCTTGGAAAGGATGTGAACATATAGTGCCATCAAATTCAGAACCACTAAAAGTTTTTAAAATCTTAAAATTTTCTATACCACAAGACTTCACAATTGAATCTAGAAGATTAGTTGCAACTACAATTTTCTTTTCTTTAAAATTTTCAAGATCACTAATCTCAACTAAAGAATACTCAATACTATTATTAAAAGCTAAAGCTTTATTTGCTGGAATTGTCCAAGGTGTTGTTGTCCATATAATAATATTTGAATCTTTTAAAAAATCTTTTTTAGTATTTTTAACTTTAAAAGCTACAAATATAGTATTTGAAGTATGATCTTTATATTCTACTTCTGCATCTGCTAAAGCTGTTTTTTCTACAGTTGACCAAAATACAGGTTTAAATCCTTGGTACAAGCTTCCATCCAATAAAAACTTACCCAGTTCTCTAACAATCTGAGCTTCTGCTTCAAAACTCATTGTAGAGTAATAATTTTCAAAATCTCCTGTTACACCAAGTCTTTTAAATTCCTTAACGTGTATGTCTATCCACTCCTTGGCGAAGTCTCTACATTCTTTTCTAAAATCTTTAATAGGAACTTCATCTTTGTTTTTTTTATTTTTTTTATATCTTTCTTCAATTTTCCATTCAATAGGAAGTCCATGACAATCCCAGCCTGGAACATATACTGAGTCTTTTCCATTCATCTGGTGAAAACGAATTATCATGTCCTTTAAAATTTTATTAAGTGCTGTGCCCATATGAATGTGTCCATTTGCATATGGTGGTCCATCATGAAGTATAAATTTTTCTTTACCTTTTGAATTTTCTCTAATTTTTTTAAAAGTTTTATTTTTCTCCCATTGGTTTAAGATCTCAGGTTCTTTTTTAGCAAGATTTGCTTTCATTGAAAAAGCAGTTTTAGGAAGATGTAAATTTTCTTTAGACATTATTTTTTTGCACTAATGATATCTTTTCTTATTTGTGCTTTTAAGTGGTTAATACTTTTAAATTTTTTTTCTGCTCTGATAAACTTTATAAAGCTAATCTTTAGTATCTTTTTATATAAATTTCTCTTTATTCCAAATATATTTACTTCTAGTAGCAATTTTTTACCATTAAATGTCGGCCTGTAGCCAATATTTGCTATACCTTTTTTTTTTAAACCACTAATTTGAACCCAGACTGAGTAGACACCTAGTTTTGGTAAAATATATGTCTTTAAAAAGATATTACAGGTTGGGAAACCAATTTGTCTTCCTCTCTGTGAGCCTCTAACTACTTCTCCTTCTATGCACCAAGGCCTACCTAATAATTTTGCTGCTTCTTTAATTTTACCTTTCTGAATAGTTTTTCTTATCAGTGAAGATGATACTATTTTATTTTTGGTCTTTTGAGGAATAGTAACTGATGTTTTATAAAAATATTTTTTTTCTAAATTTTCTAAAGTTTTGATATTGCCAAGTCTTTTTTTTCCAAATCTAAAATTACGGCTAACAAAGATATATTTGCTTTTGAGTTTTTGAGATAAAATTTTTTTAATAAAATTTTCTGCGCTTAAACTTGAAAAAGTTTTATTAAAATTAATAATAATTAAAAAGTCTAATTTAGTTTTTTTTAAAAAATAAATTTTTTGATCTAAAGAATTTATTCTATGGTTTTTAATATTTTTATTAAAGAACATAGTTGGTACAGGCTCAAAGGTAACTAGTCCAAATTTTAATTTTTTATTTTTTGCTTGTTTCCTTGCTTCGTTTAAAACCTTTTGATGCCCAATATGTATGCCATCAAAATTACCTATTGCTACAACCGATTCTTTATGATTTTTTCTAATATTTAAATTTCTATAAATAATCATTTTACCAAACAAGTTCTGGTTGATGATAGGTAGGTTTAGTTTGATACTTTTCAGAAAGATGGTTTAATTCATTTTCTTGTTTAAATTCAGAGCGATGTACGCCATTTGAAATAAAAATAGAATCAATATTCATATTATTAGCACCCTTAATATCTGTATTAAGATTGTCCCCGATAGCAATAACTTTCTCATTTACATTAAAACACATATTATAAATTTCTTTATATGGTTTACCAAAATAGACTACCTGTCCTCCTAAAGTTTCAAATATTTGTGCTATAGTACCAGCACAATATTCAACTGTATTACCTCTATGAACAATTAAATCAGGATTGGTACAGATTAGTTTTTTTGAAGTATAATTATTTAATAAATTTTTATAGTAATCAAGATCTTCCTCATGGTCATTGACTAATCCAGTGCACAAAATAAAATTACATTTTTCTATGCTTGTTTTTTTTTCTTTAACGTTAAAAAAAATTGAGTCATCTTTTTCTGGTCCTAAATGAAAAAAAAATTCTCCATATTTTTTTTCTTTTAAAGATTGCATAGCTGCTTCACCTGATGAAAAAACATTTTCAAGTAGTTCTTCTTTTATTTGCAAATCACGCAAGAATTTTTTAACTTCTTTACACGGTCGAGGAGCATTAGTTAAAAAAATTACTTTTTTTTTATTTTGAATTAATTTCTCAACTGCTTCTATAGCTTTACTGTTAGCCCTAACGCCGTTATGAATTACACCCCATAAATCAATTATATAGGTATCGTAGTTTTTGTATATTTCAGCTAGATGATTTAATTTTTTCACTTTTATTGGTTCCGTTCTTATTGCTTATAGAAAAATAAGCAAAATATAGCAATATAGCCTGTTTTAGATAATATCTTATCATGATAACCCACTTGAAATTTTATGAAAACTCACCATATGAACCGTATACATAAATTTGAAGGAGAAAAAATATGAAATTTAGACCCTTACATGACCGAGTGCTAATTAAAGTGCTTGATAGTGAAGCAAAAACTGCGGGCGGAATAATCATTCCTGACACCGCTCAAGAAAAACCTCAAGAAGGAGAAGTAGTGGCTGTAGGAGCAGGTGCTAAAACTGAAAGTGGTAAATTAGTGCCGATGGACGTAAAGGTCGGAGACATTGTTCTTTTTGGAAAATGGTCGGGAACAGAAGTAAAAATTGATAATAAAGAATATAACATCATGAAAGAAACCGACATCATGGGTATTTCAAAAAGTAAATAAGTTAGAGATAAAAAAAGGAGATTAAAATGGCGAAAGTAATTAAATTTGGAACTGAAGCAAGAGCTAAAATGCTTAACGGTGTTGATATTTTAGCAAATGCTGTCAAAGTAACATTAGGCCCTAAAGGCAGAAATGTTGTTATGGATAAATCTTATGGTGCACCAAGAACAACAAAAGATGGTGTTTCTGTAGCAAAAGAAATTGAACTTGAAGACAAGTTTGAAAATATGGGCGCACAGATGGTTAAAGAAGTTGCAAGTAAAACAAATGATAATGCAGGTGATGGAACAACTACTGCAACTATTCTTACTCAAGCAATAGTTAAAGAGGGATTAAAATATGTAACAGCTGGTATGAATCCAATGGACCTTAAACGTGGAATCGATAAAGCAGTTGAGTTTGTAATTGATAAATTAAAAGCTAGTTCTAAAAAAGTAAAAACTAATGAAGAG
>MDSY01113951.1_pt1 | contig 15565 bp, 14 predicted proteins | sample 811131 | NCBI WGS metagenome assembly MDSY01 (sample SAMN05326643, study PRJNA326480) | marine metagenome | isolation source: seawater | place: Atlantic Ocean: South West | collected 2010
ATTGCGAAGGAATTGAATCAATTGCCGAATGTTCAATGTCGTGAAGCTTTGCAAAGGCGTCTAGATATATTTTTAGTTCGTCAAAAAAGCTTGCCCAAACAAAAAGAAATGCTGATAAGACTTGAGAGGGAGGCAAGCGTCCGTCGCCAGGGAAAGCAGAATCATTAAAACCGTAAGCGTCTCCCTGTTCGCCAAATTCATTCTCAAGGCCTTCTTCAGCTTGGCCTTCTAGAAAATAATGTGGAGGTATGAGTTTTGTTATTCCATTAGGGTTATTACTATCATACATGCTTGCGCTTGTTAGAAGATCTGCATTTAAATTTAATAAACTTGGATAATCTGGAAATAAAACCGGGTTGTTCGATGCTCTTTCAAGTGGTAACGGTAGCTGAAACTGTTCTTTTGAGCCTCTCATTGTTGTTGCAAAATTAGCAATTGAGCCATGGAGTCCATTGCCAGAATGGTCTAATACTAGTGACTGATTGGCAAACGAACCGGTTGGTTCATTAAACCGATAATAAACCGCTAAATCTTCTTGCTGAAAGACATTTTTTTGGTAAAACTCATTTATTTGCTGTTGGTTTCTTACATTTTTCCAAAACCTAAATTCATCTAAACTGACGTCCAGGGTTTCCTTTGGCAAAAATGCTGAACCATCAAATGTTTGGGCAGAACCAGTACCAATTGTACAAGCTTTTTTTGCAAAATGAAGTTTAGAAATTTCCGACAGTGATGAGGTAGACTTTAATAAGGAATCTACGTAAATAGAAATAGCTGCATCGCTATCTGTATCATAACTAAATGCCAAATGTGAATAAGTTCCTTTAGGAATATCGACTGAAGCAGAAACAAATATACTTCCTGAGGAAACTCCCATTACAATTGGCAGAGTATCTGAGGATGCTGATGATTGGCTAACAAAGAGAGATATACCGTGGTTATTTTCTGTATTTAATTTCTGAAATACTGTCTGATTATCATAAGCTCTAGATGATGATGCATAAAGCCAAAACTCACATGTAAAGTCACCAGAATCGGAGGCCATAGCTATCGATCTTTCCCCTAATACGTTTCTAGATATATCTGGAAACAGATAACCTGACTTATCCTGGAAACTTAAATATTGGCCGGCGCTTTTTGAAAACTTTAAATCTCCTTTATACTTTGGAAAAGCATCGAAGACATACTTTTCAAAGCCGCCTAAAGAATCTTCAAATTCATTAACTTCTTTTCTAGATCCATCAAATGGAAAATTATTGATTATTCTTTCAAATGCTACGTTTACTTTACTTTCCGCATTATTAAAAAAAGTATGGTTTTCAAATTTTGACCAGTCTATAGGGACTTGCTGAGATGAACGAAGGCCAGTTCCGTAAGGATCATCTCGCCATATTGTATCAGATTCTGGCATAGAGGCTGTCAGCTGATCTCGGGTTATATTTTTAAATGCATAACCGCTACCATACAGGTCTCTAACAACAGATGGGCTAAAAAGATTACTCATGAACTAACCCTAAAAACGCTTTGCGTTTCGTAAATACGGTCAATGCCATTTTCAACAACCAGGACATCAATAGTGTATGATTTACCAACCGGCAAATGTGCGAGACTTGGCTTAAAATACATTCCATCTTTTCTTGAAGAAATTCTTGTACCGTTTCCATTCTTAACGAAAGGAGTTAATATCTTTCCACTATAAGCATCTCTAATTCTGTAATAAGCTTGATTTAAAACTAAAGACGGAAGCCTTCTGGGCATCCGGACCGACTTATGTTGAGCAACGAGATCTCTCACAAAAACATTTATTTCTGGAGTGTCCGTGTTTTTGTATTCCTGAGCTAAATTCGTAAGACCAACCGCAATGTTTTTAGAACTACCAACATTAGTATTATTTTGAGTACTAATAGTTAAGCTTCCAGAAAAATAACTAACGTTTTCATCAGTGCTTAGCCATTCTTGGCCAAAAGTAATTGAGCCAGAAGCTGCTGCAAACTGGGCTAATGTCCCTACAGATGTAACACTTTCAGAAACATATTGATCAATAGCAAAAGAGGCTGAATAGATACCTGAGCTGGGGACGCCGCTTGAATAGTATTGGGATCCAGTAAAAATAGTGGAATAACTACCAGTATGTAATTTTAAAAGAATGCAATTATGACCAGTTACTGAGCTGGCAGCTGAGCCGCTAATTAAATTTGTCCTTGAGCCTCGAGAAAACGATTCTAAAAACAAAGAACTAGTTACATTAAACTCAAAGTTTTCATTACTGTCTAACCTCGAGTCATCAAATCTAACAATTAGTTTTGGTCTAATGTAAGGAGACCTAGTATGACGACTAGCAAACCTTTTTACAAACCTTGATTCATGATCATGTTCTTGAGAGCCAGAATATGCGATTAAAAAACCACAGTCAGGAATTAATCCGCACATTGAAGCTGAGGCCATTGTCGTTACATCCACTTCTAAATCTTCTGAACCTTTTTCAAAAGACTGTGTAGCAACAAAATATGTTCTAGAGCCGCCGATGGTTCCATATTCTATTATATCTATGTTTGAAGATCCTAAAGATCCAGAAGCAGATGCTCCTCCAGAATTCCAAACGTTGTTAGTACTTGTGTACGACGCAGTTAGCCAGTTTGTTCTATCTAAATAAGATAAACCCGCAACATCTCGACCTAAACCTTCGTCAAAACTTTTAGAAAGAGGAAAAACCGCTAAAGAAAAATCTGCTGGGGCTATTTGGCTTCCCTGAACATCGTGTAATTTTAGTATACACTTAAAAGAACTATGGTCAAAACTTGTTTTTGATTTAAGTGATGCGGATATATCGTCCAATTGAAATTTTATTAGTGCTCTTGATAGTTCTCTAGGGGATGTTTCTCCAGTAATTTTTGTTTCATCATAAAGCTTAAATAAATCTAGTGTTGAAGCCGCGCCTAAATTAGCATCCGTAGCCCTAGTGGAAGAATTTATTATTTTATTCGTTATGTACGTGTCTTTACTAGCTGTGAATACTAGATACATTTTTATTCTCCATTATCTAACCGTAATAAATACGTCGCTATTAGGATATCTGAGTTCAAAAATACCTCCAGCTGGTGGTAAAAACAAACCGTTAGACTTTATACTATCAAAATTAATCTCTAATTCAGAATATGTTTTGCCAGAGACTGTTCCTGCTAAACTAGTTAATCGTAAATCGATAAGAGACAGTACGCCTGGCGTATTGATTATTACATTAACGAGATCAGACTCAATTAGAGGCTGACCTACTTGCATTTTACTTAAGGAAAGGTGTTTTTTAACTTTGTCTAAAACAGCCTTAGTAACTTCTAGCTTATTAACCCCAGGTGCAACAGCTATATTGATGTTTACTCTAAAATTATAGACGCCTACATCCAAAATATCAATAGCATCACTTATCATTCTAAATTCATTAAGATATTTAGAAATGTTTTTCTTAAGCACATCTGGGCTTTGAGATAGTCTACCATTTTTATCTTTTGAAACAACATAAAGTATGCTAGCTAATGGATTATTTGGGTTTGCTACAATTCCAGCCCTAAATATTCTACCATATTCGTTAGGTAGCAAGTATAACCTTGCTAACAAATCTTCTCTCGTAACGATTCTTGATTGTAAATTACGAGCAGTCGGAATAAGACCCCTAATTTCTTCGATACTAGGTCTATTTGCACCTCCAGCAGCTGGTTGTTCATTGATTACCTCGATAGACGACCGAACTTCAGAAGCTACTGCTCCAGATAGCGCATCATTGAAAACGACGTTAAGTGTTTTTACTTCATTTATCGCTCTTGAAGCAACATTATGAGATGCACCGCCGCCGTACCTGTACGTAACATTGATTGTTGTACCTCTTGGCGAAACGCCAAGCGTTTTAGTATCAAGCATAGCCGCTGGATCTAAACTAAATCTTGACATGGTTTTTCTGCCATAGAGAGGAAGAGCTAAATCACTTGGGTCAGGCACACCGTCATCTGTAATTGACTGAGCTTTACCTGATCCAAATTTTAGTCTTGTTTGACGAGTCCTTATATCTGTTCTTGTGACAAATCTATAAGGCGCTGGTATAATCCCTAGGTTGGATTCAACACTATCTATAATTGAGTTATCATTTGGGAATGATTTAAAAACCGTATCTTGAGATAAGCTATCAACCTCATAGTATTCGTTATTATCTGAATCCGTAACTCTAAGAATAGTACTAACATCGCCATTATTTAAAGTCAGCGTACGAAATGGTACGTGAGAATTGTTTAAGGTAAATTTCTGAGTGGTAATTTGACCCGAGACACAAGTTCCTGGCATGGTTAAAATAAAGTACTCTCTGTTATTTCTATTTTTTATCTTTGTCTTTTTTGCAACTAGCTGATCCAAAGAGTCTCTAAGATTAAAGTCCAAATCTTCAATTAAGAAAAACTGTATACCGGCTTTTGAAGATAAAACCGTGCCTTCTTTAATTACAGGAAGTGCGGTAGTTTGCGGAATTAAAATTCCGTCTTCTTCAATAACAGGTACTCTAACGTAAAAATCCACCTCGGCTACCGCGGGGGCTGCTCCGCCAATTTTAATACCCGCGTTTTGAGCCATTTTTTCAATATTCGTAGCTTCAATAGCTGTTGTTGGATCTAATTCTCTAAATTGGTGATCCGTATAAAAACTCATAGTATCACCAACATAGGCAGCTAAGTCTAAAAGTAAGCCACCTAAAGAAGCTTCACTAAAATCTTGCATCGTATTTGGATAATATACCCTAGCATATTTTAATAGATCTAGTTTAAGACCATCGAAATCTTTGGCTACGTATTTTCTCGTAATTTCGTTTTGTATTTTTTTCTTAGTATTGGACATATTATCCTGCCGTGTACAATGTTATCTTAAGCCCTTTTTGCTTTCCGGTTAAACGAAGCACTTTATAGGTTATAAAAAGGATAACCTTAGCAACCTCTTTATTGCCAAAATATTCAACCTCAGTTGCAAAACCATCTAAGGTTATAAAAGGCAAAAATCTAGAAGTAGCTGTTTTTATTCGTTGCATAGCTTGCTGATCTCCCTCTTCTGAACCCAATTCAAACGTTAATTCTTGTAAATTGGCACCAAATTGATATTGGCCTAATCTTTCACCATGGTTTGTCAGAATAAGATTTCTTAAATTATCAGCTATTTGATCTTCAATGTTTGTATACATTTTAAATAGATGATCTCCGTCACCTAGTTGAAGGGGTGTTTTAATTCCTACAGGCAACGGATCTTTTATAATGCGATTATCTTTAACATAGACAGAGCTCTCGCCAACGCTCTTAAAATCGTACATTTTTCTATCTTGTCTAGTTGCCATGGACTCTACCTCTTCTATAATTATATCAGAACAGAATTTTGGGTTAAAACATCTACATTATTGAAGTGGACCAGGTAAAGCAGCGCCAACTCCGAGATCGCTAGCAACGACAAACCCGGCAAACATTGAAGTACTAAACGAAGTGTGTATTGCAGTTGCAACAGAACTACACCAATCTTCTAAGCTACCTTCAGAATTTTGAACGCTTATTGATGCAGCAGCCAAAATAGGAGGAATAGGTATAGTTCCGCCCGTAGCAACAGTTGGGGTTGGTGCAGTACCGGATGAGCTAAAAACAGTGAATGTAGCAAGATAGGCTACAATTCCCGCAGTCATCATGGCTAAAGGAGCATCTCCAGCAGCGAAGCCGGCTTCTATTGCTGATTTGAGTGCAGCTTTACCGACGTCAGCCATGGTGTTTTTTACTTTAGCGCCAATAGCGGAAGATGGAACAGGCGTCGGGCCCCTTATGCCTACTGGGATCATAATTGGCCCTAATAACATAGTTTCAGCATCAGCAGCATAATCGGCAATTGCATCCGCTATAAAACCAGCAACATCTCCTTCAGTATATTTAGGCTCTACTTCCCCTTCTTCACCACCAGATACCGATTGAGTTTCTTCACCTTTTTTCAATGCATCAATAAGACCTTTTTCTAATTTGTCTTTATCCAAAGCCATTACTTAGTTTTCCCATACTTCGATAAAGTTGTAACTAGATTTTCTATAGAGCTATCAATAGCAGACTTTGTAGAATCGATTTGGCTTGCAAAAGTTGCTGCTGGGACTAGTGGAGGGCCAGAAGGTCCTACACCGGTTGGATGTGTATGTGCATCAAAATTAGAAGATAGGTGGTTTTTAAGGTTATCTAAATGTGTTTTGATGTCGTTAAAATGTACATCTAGAAGATCTTTTAACATGTTTCCTAAAACTATTGGCTCAGTAGCACCACGGCCGAGGACGACTTGTGTTCCTAAGCCATTTTCTTTTTCTAAATCAGCATGGCCGCTACCTATAATAACTGTTGGGCCATCAATCATAATTGTTCCGTCGGGCTGCATTATTATGACAGCTTGACCGTCTCCTTCTTCAGAATTTCTTACGCCTTCTTTTATTATCTTGATTGACCCATTAATTTCTGCAATACCGTCTTTTAAGCCGTTCATGTTTTCTTCTTGTCGACGGGCAACAATTCTTATTTCGTCTGATTTTAATACAGAATAAGATGCATCTACCACAGGTTCTATTACTGCGCCGTCGCCCCTACCTTCTGTTGCCTCGGCAGGCGGGGCATCATCTGGCCACTTTGTGATTGTTGGCAACAGATCTGCACCGTCTGGATCCAACACTGTAAAAAACTCATCATCTATGTTTGCTTTCATAGCAAGTAAAAAACGAGCAGCATCATATTCAAAATCCGGGTCACCCTCAACTGGGTTAATCGGTAATTCGTTCATGAATGATACTCTGTCTGCTTCCAGTAGCTCTCTTGCATTTTTAGAGATTCTTGTTGCTGTTCGAATAGGATCGTCGCCGACTTCCGAAGTAGTAGTCGGATTATCAGGAGGATAACGACCACGGCCAGCGACAATATCAATAGCGCCTTGGCCGAACATTTCAGCTGGATCTGTTGGAACTTCAAAATAGGCGTTAGTGCCTTCGGCAAATTCCTCGTCAGTAGAGGCTTTTGTCCAGCCCCTGTTTCTTCCGAGGCAGATTAAAGTATTATTGGAACCTTGAAATACAAGATCGCCAGGACTTTTTTTATAAAAAGGCACAGGTTCCGGAACAAAACTACCGGTTGAAAACGTTGTTTCAAATATTTTTTCATAACCATCATCAGGTGAAAAAGACTGAGTATCTTCCGCTTCTGCGCCGTTATTGAACAATCCAACAAACTTATTTTTACTGCCTTCCTCTTGTTTTGCTTGATCAATAGTCGACTCTTCATCAGTAGAGTGCATGTGTTTTCTATCACCGTGTACATAATTGGCATCTTCAACACTTCTATTATCAGGTACTCTACAAAGCCAATAACCAAGATTTCCATATCTAATTAAAAAGATATGCTCTCCTACCTTGATAGGCATTTGTAAATGAGTAGGAAAAATCGGGTGGCACAGAGTTAGCTTACCAGAACTTTTATATTCTTTTTCTGTAATGACGCGGACTAGTAACGAATTAGCTGGTACATCTGTCATTACTTTAGGATCTTCAATCCTTTCGGCAAATGAAGAAGCCTCAAAAGATTCAGGGTTTGATATAATCTCTTCAACAACGCCAACAATTAGTACAGCTGATGAGCCTTCTGCTAAACTACTGGCTACCTCTTTCCCTAATGCACCTGATTTTAATTTTGATCCATCAATCTTTGCCATTGTTTACTCACTATTTATCGATTTTGCTAAAAATGTCTTCCGGATCCAACGTTGCTGATCTCTCTTCTTCTTTAGCGATTAGTTCAGCTAGTTTTAATAGTTGGTCATTACTTTTATTCATTCTTTCCAGATATTTTGTTAGTGCAGAACTAACGGCTACTTGGTCTCCAGTTGAATTACCCATACTTGTATAAATGCTAGTAAATAGCATGTGGGCGTTCATTCTATCGGTTATTGCATTTCCATAGATTTCCCGCCAAAGCAATTTTTTCTTATCATCCGTTGATTCAATACTATCCAATAAGTCAGAAAATTCTTTAGCTTTAGAATCTAATTCATTTAGTTTGCTTGTTACATCATTTAAAACATCGCTCATAACTTATCCTTGTTTAGAAAATATCATATTTTTTATCGGGGCCGACTTTTGCTCTATATTTTTTTCTTATGTTTGACATACTGGACGACAACTGTTTAGAATTTAGGCCAGAGATTTCTCTTATATAAATAAAAATTCCTCTTTTATTGAAGAATTCTAGTTTATCTAAATTTTCATAAATTGTTAGTATGGCATTCATGCATTTGACGTCGTTCTTTTTACTTAATTCCGAAAGTATCTCTTCACACAACGGTTTAATTTGTTGAAGTGATTCTTGGTATATCTGCCTTTCTACTGGGCAGGGCTCATAAAGGTGACTAGCTATCGTCAATTGATCTCTTGGCGACAATATTTCATGATCATCGATTGGTACCGAACTAAATTTACGTTTCTTTATTCGTCTAGAATTTACAATAAGCCAATTTTTGGCAACTACATTAAAATAACTAAAAGCGTTTGTCCCCCTAGTGTGGTCAAACTTATGCAAGGTTTCATAGAGTGCAACTACACAAGCTTGCTGTAAATGAGCTGGTTGCTCTCCACACTTGTGGAAACCATAAATATAAATAAGGTTTTCCGTAAGCTTCATTAAAGCAGGTTGAATTCTCGACTCATAGATTTTTGCTCTTTCACCGTTATTGTCAGAATTGCAGAACTCATAAATTGCTGCTTGTGTATCTTTTGTAAAGTACTTCTTCTTTGGTGTGATTCTTGGGTCGAGAGGTTTTTTAGATCTTCTAAACTTCTTCTTCTTCATTTTCTACTCTCGCTATTTTGTTGGCAACTGCTAGGATAACATCCCTCGATTTTTCAATTTCTCCCACAACTATTTTTACTTGGGGAGAATCGCTATATACTGGTATTTGCAATATTTCATATAATTTTCCATACGATTCATCTAGCACATCAAGTGACTCCTCAACACTATCTTGGTACGAAAGAATTATCCTGGCAAATTTGTAATTATAATACAAAGATACCAGTAATAAAATAGACAAAATACAGACAGCTGCTATTAAGTATGTGCTCATAACAACTCGTTCATAAATGTATCATATAATTTGTTTATAGCTTGTTGTGAAAACCTATCTACTATTACCTCTCTTTGTTTTAGAGCTTTTTTTCTATATTCGTTCCTAGATTTAAAAAGTAAAGAAATCTTGTTTTTAAAATCTTCACCATCGGGCTCAGCCCATAAAGCATTTGGCATAAAGATTCTATTATCTACTCTTTCATTAGGGATAGAAACCATTGAATAGTTTACCGGTATCCAGCATTTGTCTTGAAGGAAAGTTTTATGCCCAGACCAATCAGTAGCAACTATTGGTAAACCTGCAGCAGCAGCTTCGATCATTGGAAGCCCATAACCTTCACCTCTTGTAGCACTAATCAAACCGATTAAAGATCGGTCATTATATAGTCTAAATAATTCTTGCTCATTCATATTACCGTGGAGTAAATGAATTTTGGGATACCTGTCTTCCCTAACTGATTCTACAACGTTTTTTAACGCTCTTAAAGAAACCCTTTTGTCTAAACTCGAGTTTGTGCCCATATTTGTTTTTACGATAAGGCCGACGTCTTTTCTACCTTTAAATTTTTCACAAAACCACTTAATTGCATTAGCGGTATTTTTTCTATCTAAAGAAGCGTGCGGTGCCGTCAGTTGGCCGAAGAGCAGAAAATTTTTCTTTGTTTTAGTCTTAAGAAATTTATTGCTTTTAAGATCATTAGAAAAAACATTTGGAATCGACTCTGGGATCACACTAATCTTTGTTCTAATTTGGCCACTATTTTCCAATACACCTTTTGTAAAATTAGAAGGAACAATGACTCCGCTCATTTTATTACAAGCTTCAACCCACTGTGGATTACAAAAATTTGTTTCAACCGCAGCTGTGATTCCTACATTGACTCTAGCTATACTTGGATCCCATTCATCAGGCAATTGAATTTGAAATGAAAAATCGTATGGACCTGGATCTACGTTAGTTCGTTTCATAATTTCACCAACTAACCCATCTAGATCATCAGAATTTAAATACCAAGGAGTAATTCCCCAAGGTGTTGCCTGTACTCTAATTTCATGCCCGGCTTCAAGAAGCCATTTAAAAACTTGCCTGGAATGAACTCCATAGCCGGATTGTGTAAGAAGCGGACCTCTGACTAATACTTTTGCCATATTAAATCTCCGTTAAAGTATGTGTTTTTCTACGATGTTTCCAAGTTAGTACTGTTTCTAACATTGTAGTGTGCCAAAGATCGACGACCTTATCATAACCAAATTCAGTTAAAGCATATTCTTTAGCTTTTTGACCAATTTTTCTTCGACCGTCAGGACCAGCATCATACAGTTTCATCATCGCTTTAGCAATAGTTTCGTTAGAAACCATATCTTCAAAAATATATGGTACCATCTGACTTCCAACAAGTGTCTGCATTTCAATAGGTAGAGCAACTCCATTTTCTTCACCGGTATAGGCGTTTACAACCTGTCTGGTTTGTCCACCTGTTTTAGGAGCAATAATTGGAGTACCGGTTTGCATTGCTTCTAGAGTCGAAAGGCCGAATCCTTCAGCATAACTTATATTGATACAAACATCGCTAATATTATGAAGTTTGTTGATCATTTGAAAATCAACACGCTGGTTAGAAAACACAACATTGTCTTTTACACCAAGCATTTCAGTAACTGCGAAAAGATTTGGACCCTCTTTGTCGTGTGGGTCCGTATGCATCAATAAAGTTGCCTTTCGATGACCTTCTTTTTTATACAGCTCGTCTAAAAACAATTTGAAAGAATAGATTAAATCACCTGGACGTTTTCGCCTAGCATTTCTATTCATCCAGAAAAGGACAAAATGATCGGACCTCTCTTTTCCAATAATTTGCTCTCTTAGTTGAGCAGCTTCAAAAGGCGACATTTGAAAAAATATATCTGGAGGTAAAGAGTGCGGTACAAAATTAGTTTTCTTTGGCCAGTGATTCTTAACTTGGCTATAAGTGTGGTGACTATGGCAATTAATTAAATCTGTAGCTTCATAGAAAGCATCATTAAATTCAGGATAAGGACTATTATCCCAAACGTGCCAATAAACTATCGGACATATTTGATGGATTTCGTCTTCCATTTCAAATAACCAATAGTAGAATCTGGGATCAGTAAAAAGAAATAGTACATCAGGCTTTTCTGTTGCAAGCGCCATTCTTAAAAGTTCTTTATTGCCAAATCCATCTATTGGTTTGATAATAAAATCTTCACTAATTTTGATAGTATCATAACTATCGTGCTTCATTGCAGCACCGAATTGTCTAAAGCTCCAGCTATTCTTTTTAAGCAATCCATTAATAAGGTGTCGACTTTGCGTACCTACTCCAGACGTGCTAAGGGCATGATCGCTAAGCATCAAAACCTTATATTTACCATTTATCATGTACAATGCTCCGTTTGATAAAAAGGACAAAACTTACAATTTGATCTATTTTTAAGAAACATTCCATTTTGGACAGTGCGTATCATTGAGTCAACTAGTTTATCAGCACGAGTGACAAATTTAGGACCAACAGATACCGGCATAAACCATGCACACCTTTCGGGTTTTGTGTTTCTTTTAAGAAGTGCATAACCACAGCCGATTTGTTTCATAGGGATATTCTCTCTTTTAGACCAGTAATTTTTATACAGTCCTACTTGTGCCTGAGTCAGAAAATCTCTTCTCTTATCAGTATACCAGCCACGTGGACCAGTAGTTTTCCAATCTATTATCCAATATTTTTCCTTTCCGTTAATATTTGATTTAATAATTGCGTCAATAAAACCTTTAAATTTTAAGTCCTGGCCATCAATAGACTCATAAAGCTGCTCTTCAGCTGAGATGTATTCCCAGTCTCCGAAATTTTGTTCCATAAAAGCTGGCACTGCTTCAAGTATTGAATATGCTGATTTGAGCCACGACGAAAATTCTTCGTGTCTATACCTTAGATCAAACTTTGCTCGTTGAGCTTTCATTTTCTGTATATAGTCGTCACTGTCAAAACCAAATTTTTCCCATTTTTCTCTTAATTTAGTTTCAATAGAGTCTGTTTCCATCTTGCCTGTTTTAAGATAATTTTCTAGACAGTCGTGTACAACAGTTCCAAACTCGGCATAAGGATTATCTTCCCAAGTTTCGATTTTATCTATATACATTTTTTTATGTTTCCACGGACACTCACGCCAGATTTTTATTTCTGAATAACTAATGTGTGGCTTGTTTGTTGGAAAGTTCATATTACACCTCGAATGTATTATAACAGAACAAATCCATATTTACAGTTATTTGCTCCATGCGTGAGGAGGGGCTTCTCCCCAGTTTGATCTTAATTTTTTTTCTTCGTTTCTAAAATCAGCATCATACATTTCTGCAGCCAATAACTTCATGTCATACCTTGGAGTCCAGCCTAGCTTAGTTTTTGCTTTTGTAGGATCTCCAAGCAAAAGAGGTACCTCGTGTGGACGGAACAGCCGTTCGTCGATTTCAACATACTGCTCAACACTAAGGTTTGCTGCTTCAAAAACAAACTCTAAAAACTCTTTTACCGAGTATGTTTTTCCTGTCGCTATAACAAAGTCTTCAGGCTTTTCTTGCTGTAGCATAAGCCACATAGCTTCAACATAGTCTTTAGCGTGACCCCAGTCTCTTTTTGCATCAAGATTTCCAAGATATAGTTTATCTTGAAGACCTAGCTTTATTCTAGCGGCCGCTAAAGTAATTTTTCTAGTTACAAACGTTTCTCCCCTTCGAGGAGATTCGTGATTAAATAAAATACCAGAACATACAAACAGTCCATAGCCTTCACGGTAATTTCTTACTAGGTTATGAGCATAAACTTTTGCACAAGCGTAAGGGCTAGCTGGAGTCAATGCTGTTGTTTCACTTTGTGGAACTTCAGGATTATCACCAAACATCTCTGAACTTGAAGCTTGATAAAATTTTGCATCAGGACAACATTGTCTCATTGCTTCTAATAATCTTAGAGCTCCAGAAGCAACTATATCAGTTGTTTCCACAGGACAATCAAAACTAACCCTAACGTGGCTTTGAGCAGCGAGATTGTATATTTCATCAGGCTGGTATTTTGTTAGTAATCTATACATCCACGAGGACTCATGCATGGAACCATAATACATTTTAAAGTTTTCGCTGTCATAATTGTGGTCGATTCTTTCTGTAGTGATGCTACTAGTTCGACGTTTAATTCCAATAACCTTGTACCCCTTACTTAATAGAAGATCAAGTAGATATGAACCATCTTGTCCAGTAACACCGGTAATAAGTGCTGTTTTTTGTTTAGTCATCAGATACCGCCCTTCCTTTCATTGTTTCCCAATCTTTGTTAGTTCTATATTTACTGTTTTCTTCTTGTACTGCTGATAAAAGGCCTGGGTCTCTAAAAAAACCTTTTGAAAAATGAATCATTGCTGCTAAATCCTTTGGAAAACAGTGGCCACCAAATCCGCGGTCGCCATCCGGACCCGGAACTGCCAAGTGACTTCTTCCAATTCTACTATCATACAAAGCATATTCGCAGACCTTATCATAGTCTATACCAGCATCTTCACAAATTTCATACATTTCGTTTGCAAATGTGACTTTCGTAGCTAAAAAACAGTTAGTAAAGTATTTTACCATTTCTGCAGTTTCTGACCGAGTAACGATAATTGGAATTCTTGGAAAAGGCTTTCGAAACATTTGTTTAACAACTTTTGCACCGTCGCCTCCAATAATAATCCTTGCCTGGTTTTTGAAGTCATTAAAAGAGTTTGCTTCTGTTAAGAACTCCGGACTAAAGCATAGATTAATTCTAGGAAACTTTGCTGATAAAGCTTCGGTAGTTCCAGGTGGAACTGTGGATTTTATAACAAAAGTTTTTTTATCTTTTTGCGAATTAAGAAAATCAGAGTGAATGGGGTCTGGATTCTGTTTCTTTAAAGACTCGTATGCATTATTTAAGGCAGATTCTAATATCCTAGTGTCACATGAACCATCTTTCCTCATTGGTGTCGGTACGCAGACAAATACAATGTCACTATAGCAAATAACTTCATCAACAGAATTAGTATTCTTTATGTTCCAGCATTTTTGTGGATCTAGATCATAAGCTTTTATAGTATAAAATGCTTTCAGGCCTTCGCGGATTGCGGAGCCAACAAATCCTTGTCCGATGATCCCAATATTCATTGCGTTTCCATAAACTTTGCTACATACCCTTCTAGAGTGTGGTTTGGTACCCAGCCCGTTTTTTCAGTTGTGAAAGATATATCTGCCAATGTTTCTCTAGCTTCTCCAGGGCGTGCAGGAAGGTGCTTTTTATCACCTCCGAACATTTGAGCTAGTTCATTAATAGAATGATTCGTTCCAGTTCCAAGATTAAAAACCTCACCACGCCAATCACCATTAGAGATTGCAATTAGACCATCGCATATATCATATACGTGAGTAAAATCTCTGCGCTGTTCTCCGTCACCAACAACAGTTAGTGTCTTATTAGCCTTAGTTTGCTCTTCGAAGATTGCAACTACTGGGGTATACTGTCCTATTAGTGGATTACGAGGACCATATACATTAAAAAATCTAGCAATTCCACAAGCTGTATCATATACTGCCGAGTACATTTTAAAGACTTCTTCACCTTGCCATTTAGCAAAGGCATAAGGGTTTAAATATACGCCACCATAAAATGATGATGATCCAGCATATACAACTTTACAGGATGATTTTCTAGCAAATTCCGCTACTACAGCTGAACCATGTGAATTGTTGTGGCATGTATATAGCGGATCTTCAAAAGAAGGCTGGATTCTTGCTTCTGCAGCTAAATGAAAGACTACATCAATTGATTCGTCAGAAACTTCTAGATAGTCTTTAAAGTCCGCAATTGTATATGTTGCTTCAGGGTTTTTATGCTCTATTTTTCCAGAAGACAAATCATCTACAACGTGGACTTGCCACCCTAGATTAACTAGTCTATCCACAAGGTTGGAACCGACGAATCCTAGTCCGCCTGTTACAAGAGCTTTTTGTGTTGTCATTTTGTATTCTCCTTAATGTTTTTCTTGAATCGTGTTGTGGAATACCCATGATCTCTTTTATGAAAATATTCCGGTTTGTTTAAATCTTTTCCAGTATAATCTTTGTTAACGTAGTCTGTACCAAGTATTCTAACGTCATAAAGATCTGATTGTTGCAAAAGCTGGTATAACTCTTTTTCCGTTGTATAGTGAACAATATCGTCTACATACCTGATCGACCTTAGAATCAGTTCTCGATCTTCTACGGATTGAAGTGGTTTCATTTTTTCTGGCCTGTCTACTGTTGGATCAGATTGCAAAGCAATTATAAGTTTACCACAAACAGATTTTGCATCTCGGAACAAATGAATATATCCAGGATGAATAACATCAAAAGATCC
>MDSY01126758.1_pt1 | contig 15554 bp, 14 predicted proteins | sample 811131 | NCBI WGS metagenome assembly MDSY01 (sample SAMN05326643, study PRJNA326480) | marine metagenome | isolation source: seawater | place: Atlantic Ocean: South West | collected 2010
AAAAAATAGCAAAATCATTGGGTTATAAAGAGATATATTTATTTGTTAATGTAGAAAATATACCAGCTATTCGACTGTATAAATCATGCAGATATAAATCTATTGGTGACGAAAAAAAAGCTACAAGAATTATATTTCAAAATAATCGTTTTCGTAATGTTGAATGTGTTAATTTAATGATGAGAAAGAAAATATAATGTTTTAAGTATTTTAAAAATGTATTAACAAAAAATTGATCATTATTTTAATGTATTTATTATAACATAAATCGTAACAATTAACATGACTAATAAAAGCAACTTAGCTGATAAAATTATTGACTCATTATTATATCTAGATTTTGATCCGAATTCTTCTTATTATAATAGAGAGATAGAAGACAAATCATTTGAATATGAAAACAAAACAAATGTCCATTTGTATATACCTAATGTAAGAATGGCAAAAGAATGGTTGATGGATGAAGATGCACCATTTTTCGATCAAAATTTAGATGCAATTTATAGTTTAAATTATGGCAAATTAATTCAATGTGGTGTTTGGGATAGCCAAGGAAAATATTTACCAGAATATACAAGTTTAGAAGAAAATGGTAGAATTATAACAATACCTAATTTTGCAATAGGTTTTGTTATTTCTGAAAATCATATTATTGAATTAGAAAAAGTATTAATTAACATGTTAAACAAAAAAATTTTAAATATGGATTGTTGTAATATTATTTTATCATTTGCAATAGATTTTTGTAGAATTATGTAGTTTTATATAGCGTTGAATAAGTCGATTCAAATATTTGTTGTAAATAATTATTTATTGTAAATAATTTTTTTTTTTGAATTTATTTTTACAGTTAATGAGTCTATATTATCAGTAATATGTTTGCATTTAAGTCCAAAATTTTTCATGTCGGTATATCCAGATGCCCATAGTTTTCCATCAAGTTTATAAGTTATATTTGTATAATATTTATGCTCTACAATTTTTTCAATATAACACCATAATATATTAATATCGCAAAAAGAAGGATAAGGTATTTTATCCATATTTATTGTAATTTCTTCTTCTACATTTTTTGAGTAAGGTAGATTTAAAAGTTGTAGAAAATATTGATATTTATTTCTCCAAAATAAATTATTGTCGAGTTGTTGATTTATATTATTATAAATATACATGCAATTTGTATAGTTTTTAAACTTATCATCAATGATATATGAATACACATAATGAACTAATTCACTTGGTAAAGTATTAATATTACCATATACATTAAACATAGCAAAGTCTTTTATGTAATACCAATTATAACTCATTTATTATATATTTTTTTTGTTTTAAGTGTATTTAAAATGTCCTTATTTAGGTGTTTAAATTTTATTCATTCAACAAGATTATTTCATGTTGATATAAAATATAACGGACATATAATATTATATTGGTTGTATAATATTATAACTCATATTTATAGACATATTTATCGTAATCTTCTCTATATTTTTTTACCAAGTCATCGTATTTTGTAATAAAATTACCATCTTTATATTCAGGATAAATATTATCAATAACTGCTTTATCTTCATTTAATGTTGTCTCCATTAAATATTCACTTAATTTATCAAATATAAAATCAAAAGGTGCAAAATTATATACCCAATTATCTCTGTAAAACTTTACAAATAATTTTGTCTTATTATTAGAAACAGGTAAAGCAGAAGTGACAATTGTATTTGTATAAGGTCCAAACAATACTCTTGCTACTGTATAATGGGGTAATACATATTCATTTTCTATAATTAATTTATCTTCACCAAATATTGAATAAGCCAATGCATCTTTTGAAGTCTCATAATCATATGTTACTTTGACATGTCCTTCTGCAATATTTTCTGTTTTTACTGATAAGGGTAAAGGTCTCTTTTTATTACCAAAAGTATGAACTTCAGATATATGTAGTATATCTAAAGAGTTTTCTGTTACCGTTCTAGCATCTATATTAAATTCTTTTTCTAAAAGTACATATTTGAATTTTGGGTTATAAGCTTCTCGTTCATGCCAAATATCAGCTGAAGTAGGTGAATATAAAGGAGGAATTTCATAAAGAGGTTTATTATATAAATAAACCCAATCTTTGTAATTGGCTAATTTATAGTAAGGAACATCAGTTTTTAAACTAAAAGAAGTGCCTTGACGAATAGATTCTTGACCAGGTATTTGTACTAATCTACCTTTTTTATTATATTTGAATGTATGATAAGGACAAACTACAGTATTTGTTAGCTTATCTATTCTACCACAAGCTAATGATGCTCCACGATGAGGACAAACATCATGAATACCAGCAAAATTATTATTTTTATCTCTCCATACTGTTATCGGGGTGTCTTTAATATTAATTTTTACTGGGCTATCTATTGGAAACTCTTTTATTTTTCCAATCACATACCAGTTATGAGTACATGGTTTTATTGGTTCTTTATTTAAAGTATTTAAATTATTTCCAATATTGCTTGAAAAAGAGTTAATATTTAAAGAAATTGTTTTTGTTACTGTAAATATAAACAAATAAATATAAATACACAGTTTCATAATATTATTTTATATATATAAAATTTCTTTAAATATTATAATTGATTTGTTTTTTAAATATATTGAACTTAGGATTTTCATACAAGTATGTTTCTTCGTAAATAATATGACTTACAATAATTCCTTTTATTATATTTAAAACTAAATGATTTTTATAAATAATTGTTCCATAATTATGTGATAATAGTAATGAAAAAAAAGTAGAAATACCTAAACTAATAATACTAAACAAAGGATTCTTTTTCAGATATTTCCAGTTTAAGCTATAATGATGTGGAACATGAATTAAAGTCATATACGAAAAAAAAAGCTCTGGTTTTGATAAAGAAAATAGTAAAAATATAGAACTGAGTACAAATCGAGGTATATTTTTTATTCTAGGAAAATCTCTTCTAAAATGTACAATTGACATGCCAACAAAAAGAATATTTAATAAGTAAGGAATGTCTACTAAATGAATTAAAGCATGACTAGTTGTAGTTAATAGATTAATTTTATATAATTCAGGTGTTAAATTGTATTGTTTAGCGTGCACTAAATCTGTCATACCATGTGGTGCAATTAAACCAGAGTTTATATATTTATATAATATGGATTTAGAAGGTAGAATCATTTACATAAATATATTCTTAATCTTTTATATTATTTACAATCTCTTTTTGTTAATACATATCCCCAATGTTGTAATGTTTGACGAATTTTTGGACTAATATCGTAATCATCGTAAGAAGAGTTTTTTTTTAAAATCATATTTATTAAAGCTCGTCTAAATCTACTATTTGGACCAGCAGTTTTTTTCCAACGATCAATTTGTCGTTCATCATCAGGACTTCTTTTTCCACTATAAAAATCACAATACCATTGTACCCAACCATAAGGATGATACTTAGTTATCCATTTTTTTTCTTCCCAATATTCTAATGTCGTACCTACTTTTACTTTGTATTTATTGATAGATTTATCATAGTCTTCAAAATCTCTTGTCAACCAATCATCTGGTAATCCTTTCCACCACGAAGAAGGATAATTTTTATGTTTGTTTTTGTAACTTTTATTAGTTACTGATGAATAAATTGGTCTCCAGTAAGTGCCACCAAAACTTCCTAATGCAAACATTTCTTTTGGAGTTAAATTAGGCGTAAAATCTGGATAATCAGCAAATACTATTTCTTTAAATTTATTTCTCTTTGGCATTTTATAATTAAAATAGAAATTTTTTTACTTTTTTTTCGGATAATCATTTATGAAAAGATTTTTAAATTTTAAAAATAGTAAAAAAAAATTGACTCGTTTTTATTCTTTTATAACAAATTCAATTTATACAATAATGAAGCCTTCAAGTCCTATTGAGTTAGATAAAGTTGTTGTCGAAGACATTAACGAATATCCATTTGATTTTATTAATTTTGCACAAGAAAATAATTTAAGTATTCCTGATATCAAAACAGGAAATGGAAAAGCTTTATGTGCTATGCTAAAACATTCAGATTATTATTGGACAAGAAAGGAATGTGATGCGTTTGTAAAAAAATTTAATATTTCAACAAACGATAGTATCCAATTATTTAATAAACATGAACAAAGAGGTATTAAATGCTCAAATGAAAGAGGTAAAAATTATGTTATTGTTCCTTACGAGTTATCAAATAAGCACAAAATGCGTAAAAATTTTGCATTTGATGGGACTGAAGAAGAAAAAAATATTGAAATTAATAAAATAAAATCAACTATAAAGGCTGATTATATTGATGTTGATAATAAAGAATGGCAATTAGGACACAAAAATCCTGATTCAACTGATTCATCAAACAAAAATTTAGTATTACAACCTCCTATTCAAGCAAAATATAGAGATAAATATATATTTTTGGATACATTGACTAAAATTCCTACTCCAAAAACAATTATAGAATTAGTAAATTCAGAAAATTGTCCTTACACAAGAGAACAGTTGATAGATTTAAAAAAATATTTTTCATCTATGGAAATCCCTTCATAATTCACATCTTTGTTTAGAAATATCAAAATATTCTCTATTAATTTCAATGCCGATACAGTGTCTATTTGTATTTTTACAAGCAATTGCTGTAGTTCCACTTCCTAAAAATGGATCTACAACAAGTGCATTTTTTTTTGTAAATAATTTAATTAAATGTTCTAATAATAAGACTGGTTTTACTGTTATATGATTATTAAAATTACCTTTTTCTTCTTTTCCTGGTTTTCCAACAAAGAAGTTTTTATCGTAGTGTTCATTAAATTCCTCACATGTAATAATATTTGCAGGAACTTTATCGTTATCTTTACCGACTTTTTGAGAAAAATCGAGTAATCCTGTATTAAAATTTAACTCATTTTGTATAAATGTGCATTTTCCAATAGGTTTCATTGCTATACATATAGGTTCAAAACATGACTTGATTTGAGGAGTTTTAAAATCTTTATATTGTTTAATTAACTCCAGTTTTTCTTCTTCAGAAATGTTCATTTTTTTTATAATATGTGTTACTGACATACCTTTTGGCATTGATTGACTATATGTCCAATTTATCATATCTCTTATTTCAAAACCTGCTATTTCACAGGCCATAGCTATTGAATGATATAGTCGTGGTGAAGAGAAAGATAAAAAGAATCCACCTGGTTTTAACTTGTCAAAAAGAATTGTACTAATTTCTAAATAAAAATCATACAAATTTTTTACTTGTTTTTTATCAAATTTCATTCCTTTTGGAAGGTGTGTAACATGACTATTTTTTTTATCATTTTCTACTTGTTTAGGATTCCAATTTTTATCTAGTTTGTCTATAAAATAAGGAGGATCTGTTATAACTGCATCTATAGAATTATCTTCGAATTTTTGTAATTCCAGACGACAATCATTTAATCGTATATCAATATTCATTATTTTAATTAAAAAAAAATGTGTTTAAATTCATCAATTTTATACAATTTTTAAGTATTTTATATTTTTGAACATTTAAAGTTGTAATAATAATTTGTAAAAAAAAATTTATAAATTATTATTTGTTTTTGTTTTAGTTTGTAGTTTTTATTTTAGTTTTAGTTTGTAGTTTTTATTTTAGTTTTCGTTTGTAGTTTTAGTTTGTAGTTTTTATTTTAGTTTTAGTTTGTAGTTTTTATTTTTTAGTCTGCACTCTTCTTCTTCACAACCTTCTTGACAACCTTCTTCTTAGGCTCAACGGTTGAAGCTACCTCCTTCTTTATGGTATCTTCGTCTGCGTGATCTTCATCTTCATCATCTTCTGAGTCTTCGATTTCATCTGTCGCCATAGAAGATGCTTCCTTTTTCAAGAATTCACTATCTTCATTGGAAATCGAAATATGACACTTTCCCTTTACGGTTGCCTTTGGTTTTAGTACACTTTGTACCATTTTCCAAGTAACACCAAACTTTCCGTTGGCAAACCAAATTCCTCCACAAAGAATGAGTACAGAAATATGAGATCCCTTACTAATTAGGTCCTTCGGAGAAAGGCTAGACTCGCTGCTTGGAAAAACGGGTTCTTGATTAAGATCATAGATTTCTACCTTCCACTCATCATTAATATATGGAATCTTTACCTTTAGAGTAGGAGAACGAGATGTATCAGGCTCACCCGTATTTTGATCCTTTGGATACTTCAACATAGGAGTCCACAACGCATCAATTGCATCGGCAGTCATCTTACTCTTTCCAAACCATTCCTTTGCATTTTTCTGAGCATCACTCTTAATCATATTTTCAAAATTAATCATATTTTCAAGAAAACTAGTAATATCTGGCTTTTCATAACCCTCACTAGGAAATTGTAGAGCCATATCATAACTAAAGCGTCCTGTCTTATCGTCAACATACTCATTTACTCCCCATGTAAGCATAAGAGGAGTTTGCAAATAAGTTGCACCATTGCTTGCAGTATTCAAAATACCGACGCTTTTTCCACCTCGTGAGTCAATCTTGACCTTGGCGTACTTCACATCACTATTAGAATCAAAACGGGAACCGAAAATAGTTTGCACTTCTGAACTAGAGCTTGTCATCTTGCTGTATATAATTAATATATAGAGTAATTATTTAAATCAATTTTTTTTAGATTAAAAAAGAAATTAAATGTAAAATGCTGTTAAATTATTTTTTTTATATTTATTTTTATTAGAGAGAAAATATAACAAATAACAATATAAATATTTTTGTATAGACTTATTATATGGATAAGCGTTCTTTAATAAATGAAAAAAAGAAACCCAAAGTAAGAAAAGAAAAAAATATACCCTCTATTTTGGATTTATCTAATTATGAATTGATACATACTGAAAAATACAAGGTGTGTCAACTTAAAGAAATGTGTACTTTTTACAAGTTAAAAAAAAGTGGTAATAAAAATGAACTAACAAAAAGAATTTATGAACATTTAAAATATTCAGTGTATGCAATAAAAATACAAAAAAATGTTCGTCATTTTCTTGTTAAAAAGTACATACAATATGGTGGTCCAGCAATATTAAAAAGAAACAAATGCATAAATGATACTGATTTTATAAGCTTAGAAGATGTAAAAAATATACCTATAAATCAATTTTTTAGTTTTTCCGATAAAGACAATAATATTTATGGATGTAATATTATTTCTTTTTTTGGTTTATTAATGCAACAAGAAGGAATGAAATCTATTATACAAAATTCCAGGCTGGATAAATTATTTTATTCGATTTTATTCAATATTAAAAACGAAAATATTACTTTGCCATTAAATCCTTATAATAGATCTACATTAGATATAAAAATAATAACAAATTTTTTACGCTATTTAAAGTTAGCTAGTGTTAATAATATTTCTTATATTATTGTTGAAGAAGAAGAAATAATCGAACCGAATAAAAAATTAGAATTAAAAATACTAGATCAATTTCAATATATAAATCAGTTAGGGAATTATGCTGATGGAAAATGGCTTTTATCTTTGCAAAAAAATATGCTTATTTTATTTATTAGAGAATTATACGATATTTGGACTTATCGTGCACAGCTATCAACAAGTACAATGAGAGAAATTGTAACTCCACATGGAAATCCATTTTTAGGATTAAATTTACATTTATCTCAAAATCAAACACAATATTCTTTATTAGTTAATATAACAAAAATAATAGAACGATTAATAAGGTCAAGCAGCAATGTAGAAAGTAGATCTTTAGGTGCTTACTATGTATTAGCTGCATTAACACTAGTAAATGAAGACGCTAGAAATACCTTGCCATGGCTTTTTCAATCGGTTGCTCATTAATATAAAAAAAAGGAACTAATAAGTATTTTTTACACCTAATTTCATGTTAATATATATTATGTTTAAAAACACTTAAAAAGATACACCTAAGAAGAGTATAATGGCAAGAACAAAGAATGTCGCTGTCGCTAAATCTGCTAAGTCTGAAAAGAAGACTGAAGTTGTTGAAACTGCTCCTGTAGAAACCGCTACTGAGGAAGTAACTGACACTCCTACTGTATTTGATCAGTTTAATGAGTTTATGGCTAAGCTCCAATCTGTAAGTTCTCAAATGTCTTCTTTGAGATCTGAGTTCCGTGTTTTGGAGCGTCAAGTTAGTCGTGACTTGAAGGCTGCCGCAAAGGTAAGCCAGAAGCGTAAGAGAAAGGCTGGAAATCGTGCTCCTTCTGGATTCGTAAAGCCTACTCTTATTTCCAATGAATTGGCTAGTTTCCTAGGAAAGCCTGAGGGTACTGAAATGGCTCGTACTGATGTAACTCGTGAGATTAACAGTTATATTCGTGCTCATAATCTTCAGGATAAGGATAATGGACGCAAGATTATTCCTGATAAGAAGCTATCTGGTCTTCTTAAGTTGAAGAAGGGTGATGAGCTTACTTACTTTAATCTTCAGAAGTACATGAAGCCTCACTTTGCTACTGCTGCTGATAAGGCTGCTGGAGCAGCATAAGAAAGTTATCAATTAAATTCAAAGAAACAAAAAAAAAATATAAAATAAATTAAAAGAAATAAAAAATAGAAAAAATTATATAATTTATAATAAAAAATTATATAATTTATAATAAAAAATTATATAATTTAATAAAATATTTTTTAATCTAAAAAACAATAATCAAAAACTTTTAAAAATATATCCATTTGTATCATTTAATTATTCTTATATTCTCTCATTTGTATAATTTCATTATACATTTTACATAATGAGTTTTACCTATTTCAAGAAATTTTTTACTATGTCTAGTAAATTATTAAGAAAATAAAATATAAAAAAAATATATTAAATAATTTAATTTAATTAAAATATAACTATGTTGGTGAGATTACATAAATTTTCAAAAAATAATAGATATTTTTCAACTCTAAGAAAAAACATCGAAGATTCACACAAAAATAGACAAAAATTAAATATTGCACCGGAAATCTTAGATGTTAAACAAACAAAAGATTTATGTAACTTATTAAAAACTGAAATACATGACGATAGTAACTTTTATTTAGATTTATTTAAAAATAGAATTAGTCCTGGAGTCGATGAAACATCGAAAATAAAAGCGTCTTTTTTAAATAATATTTGTAATTTTAAACATGAATCTATGTATATTTCAAAAAAAGATGCTATAAATATATTAGGCACTATGCAAGGCGGTTATAATATTGAACCTCTAATTAATCAATTAACAGATAAATCATATGGTGATTTAGCTGCAGAACAATTAAAAAAAATTACATTAATTTTTGATTATTATTATGATATAGAAAAATTATATCTATCAGGTAATGATAATGCCAAATCTATTTTACAGTCATGGGCCAATGCCGAATGGTTTTTATCTAAACCAGAAGTAGCTAAAAAAATTTCATTATGTGTTTTTAAGGTTTCTGGTGAAACTAACACTGATGACTTATCTCCTGCTGTTGATGCATGGTCTAGACCAGATATTCCTCTTCATTCATTAAGTATGTTAAAAAATCCTAGAGATGGTATAATACCTGATAAATTAGGAGAAGTAGGTCCAATATCATTAATAGAAAGCCTAAAAAAAAATAATTTACCTATAGCTTATGTTGGAGATGTTGTAGGAACAGGATCTAGTAGAAAAAGTGCAACAAATAGTATTCTTTGGCATTTCGGAAATTCAATACCTTATGTACCTAATAAAAATACAGGAGGTTACTGTATTGGTGGTAAAATTGCTCCTATATTTTTTAATACAATGGAAGATAGTGGAGCTCTTCCTATAGAAATGGAAGTTGATAATTTACATATGGGTGATTTAATAGACATATATCCATATGAAGGATCAACTAAAATACATAACACTAATGATTTAATATGTAAATGGTCTCTAAAATCAGATGTAATATTAGATAGTGTTAGAGCAGGTGGGAGAATAAATTTAATTATAGGAAAAGGGTTAACTGAAAAGGCGAGAGAAACACTTAAAATGAAACCTTCTGTATTTTTTAGAAGAAATAAAATTATTGAAAATAAAAAAATAGGATTTACATTAGCTCAAAAAATGGTTGGAGTTGCTTGTGGTACAAAAGGTATACTACCAGGTAATTATTGTGAACCAAAAGTTACATCTGTTGGATCACAAGATACAACTGGACCAATGACTCGAGATGAGTTAAAAGATTTAGCTTGTTTAGGTTTTTCAAGTGATCTTGTTATGCAATCTTTTTGCCATACAGCAGCATACCCCAAACCGATTGATATGATTACACATAATACTCTTCCTGATTTTATAAATAATAGAGGTGGAATTTCTTTAAAACCAGGTGACGGTATTATACACAGTTGGTTAAATAGAATGTTGCTACCTGATACTGTTGGTACAGGTGGTGATTCACATACAAGGTTCCCAATAGGTATATCTTTTCCAGCTGGATCAGGATTAGTAGCTTTTGCAGCAGCTACTGGTATAATGCCACTTGATATGCCGGAATCTGTTTTAGTCAAATTTACTGGAGAAATGCAACCAGGAATTACTTTACGAGATCTTGTACATGCTATTCCTTATTATGCTAGAAAAGAAGGGTATTTAACAATCGAAAAAAAAGGAAAAGTAAATATTTTTAGTGGTAGAATTCTAGAAATTGAAGGTTTACCAGAATTAACATGCGAACAAGCGTTTGAATTATCTGATGCTAGTGCAGAGAGATCAGCTGCCGGCTGTACCATTAAATTAAATAAAGAACCTATTATAGAATATTTACAATCTAATATAAGTCTATTGAAATGGATGATTAATAATGGATATAATGATAAGAAAACTATAGAAAGAAGAATAAATAATATGCAGAAGTGGATTGATAATCCAATATTGATGGAAGCAGATAAAAATGCAGAATATGCTTATACTTTAAATATTGATATGAATCAAATAAAAGAACCAATATTATGTGCACCAAATGATCCAGATGATGCACGAACTTTAAGTGAGGTTAAAGGTGATAAAATAAATGAAGTTTTTATAGGAAGTTGTATGACAAATATAGGGCATTTTAGAGCAGCAGGAAAATTATTAAATAGTTACGATGGTGAACTAAAAACTAGATTATGGATAGCACCTCCAACAAAAATGGACGAACAAAAATTAATTGAAGAAGGGTTTTACTCTATATATGACAAAGTAGGAGCAAGAACAGAAATGCCTGGTTGTTCTTTATGTATGGGTAACCAAGCACGTGTAAAAGATAATTCAACTGTATTATCAACATCTACAAGGAATTTCCCAAATAGACTAGGAAAAGGTGCCAATGTATACTTGGCATCAGCAGAATTATCAGCTATTACAGCTATAACTGGTAGTATTCCTGATTTTAATACCTACATGAAATATTATAAAAATATTGAAAATGAAAAAGATAAAATATTTGACTACATGAACTTTCATAAGTTAAAAGAATATTCAAGCTGTAAACAAATAATGTAGCTCAATTAAAAAATAATTTAATAAAATATTTTTTACCTTTTTAACATCAAAATACAAATATAAAATTTTCCTTTTTCATTACTTTTTGTAAATTTATATGATGTATAGGACCGTTTAAAAATTTTATTTTATCATTTTCTTTGTAGTTATTATCAATATGAAACATTTGAGTAATTTCATTTATTTTACATTCATTTATATTGTATTTAATTTTCATCCACTCGTAAAAGTTATCAGCTTTTTCTTGCTTAAATTTTTTAAAATACTTAAAAAGTTGAATAACATTAAATTTATTATCTAAATTGTAATCTGTTCCAGATAAAATGCAAATATTACGAAATTCTTGAAAATCAATTTGCAACTCTTTTAAAATATTAGAAAGATCATACAATATTGCATTACTTTTTAATAAACTTAAATATCTTAATACTCGATTACAACCATAAACAAACATATCCATGTCTTCACTCAAACAAGCATATGCTTTTTTTTTCATTACTAATTTTGCACATAGCTTGTCTGCTTCTCCTGGTGCTTCAATATAACTTACACCATAAGATTGAATTAAAAATTTTACATTTTCTATATCTTTAAAAGTAATTCGAATAAAGTTCTTTTTTAATTTTTCCATATATTCTTGTATTTTTTCTTTTTCATCCTCATTTGTCTCATTTTTATATTTTTCTTCCAATTGCAAGTATTTTTCTTCTGCATTTTTTTTATCTATTTTTCTTTGAATTAATAAATCTTCCTTTTCTTTTGGTGGTTTACCATCAAAAACAAAAAGAGGAATAATATCATATTTGCGAAATATAGAAATCATTAAATAAAAGTTTTCTAATAGTGCATTTTCACCCATAAATCTGTACATATAAATACTTGTATCTACAACTATTTTTTTATGGGATAGTTCATACAAATTTATTTTTTGTATACCTTGTTTACAATTTTGTTGTAAATAATAATTAAGATATTTAATACCCATTCTTTTTTTTTACTTTAATGATAATATAATATATATATCAATTTTTATAAAAATTGATATATATTTTGATGTAATCTAAATAGAAAAAATGGAGTTTAATTTTGATGAATCAATAACTGAGTGGAATAAAAATAAAAACAAACACAAAAATGGAATGTATACCTATAAAAAACAAAAAAGCTGTTGTATTTTTAAAAAAGAAAACAAACGATGTAAAAAAAAGAAAATATTAGATTCTGATTATTGTGAAATTCATTATTGTTCGTAAATGTTTAAAATAGTCATTCTCATTGTGTCGTTTAATTTTATTTTTTCATTGAAAATATAGTCTTCACATATTTTTATATTTTTTTTTATATTACTATTTTTTGATGTTTTTGTTATAAGTTCTATAAAACTATCCACATTAGATAGCGTTTTGTTAAATAATAATATATTTGTATTATTTTCTTTACACCAATGTAAAAATTCATGATAATTGTTCATTAATAAACAAGTTATTATATAGTAACTGAATACAGAAGTTTTTTCTTTATAGAGATAATTACAAATTGTCTTATTTTCAGATGAAACATTTGTAATCAAATCATAGCTTAAATTCATAAAGTAAATTATTTTGATACATTGAATTAAAGAGTGACAAACTTCAAGCTTCATATTTTTATAAAATGATTTCATAATATCTCGTTTATTATTTGATGAAAGAAAACTATAAAATAAACAATTTATAATTCTAGCCCATGTTTCACAATATGATTCATAAACATTAAAATTTATGTCAACATTAAAATTATTTGTTAATTTATTATTCATTTCATTAAGATTCATGTCTGAAAAATCTAAACCAAAATTATGAAATGTTTCATGAATAAATACTTTGAACCATTCTTCTTTTCTAAATATGACTATTTCTGTAAATGCTTTGCATCCTGTTGTAAAAGCAGTGTTTACATGCTCAGCATCCAATGGTTTTAATAAATTAGATGGCAAAAATTTTTTAAAGGGCGTTAAATAAATATATAAATTCAAATTTTTCGAACAATTCTTACTTGAATATATGTCTATTACATAGATCCATATATATATCATTCTAGCATAATGCTTTAATTCATATATAATTTTTTCTGTGATTTCTTCAAACAATACAAAGTATATGTTTATCTCTCTATTATTAATTATACAATGAAATTGAAAAAAGTATAGTGAGTCGTCATTAATAAAATCAACAATTTCCTTTGGTAAAAATCTACTATCATGAATCTTAGATTTTGGTATTTGTGATAATACATTTATTTTTGTAATAATTGGGTCAAAACAAATAGTTTTTTTTTTTTGAAATATATTCATCTCCTTTTATTATATTTTCTAGTAACGGCGTAATAATAGGTGAAACCTTTTTATTTTCAATATATTTGTAATCCACATTATTTTTTATTTCTTCCATACTTATAATATACTATTAATTTTTATTTAAATTGTGATTTTTTAATTTATTTCTTGTTAACATAAGTGTATTGCTAACTAAAGGTTTCCTACCTACTGATTTGTGTAATAGCTTTGCATCTTTTGTTTCCAATAAAATATTTTTTAACAAGGTATTTTCATTAAATTTTGCATACAACGCTTTTTCCAAGCACGCATTTTTGTTATGATTATATTCTTCTTCATTAAAATCGATATTGGTAGGCCTTATTCTTTTATTTTCAAACATACCACTTTTAGAACCAGCTGCTTTTGCCATATCAATACTTTTTGAAATTTTTGAGTTACTGTTTGCTGAAAATAAAATATAAAAATCTTTGTTTAATTTCTTAAATTTACAAGCTTCTAAATAATGAGTCACTGAATTCCATTTGAGATTGTCTAATGTAAAAGGACTAAAATAATCATTGTCTAGCTTTTGTCTCCAATTTTCATAACTATTTAATTTTGCATAGTCTCGAAATGAGCTTTTTTCTTCTATAGACTCACCACTTGCTTTTCCAGGTAAAACTTTTTTATTAGAATTTATATGATAAACAAAAACAGTATTTGGGTCATATAAAGTAGAAGGTTCTTCTTTTAAAACTTCTACATCAAAAACTATATCAATGTCTTGATCATAACAAAATACTTTAAATTGTGGTATTATTTTGAAAGATCCTATTTCACCTTCTTTACATTTCTGACAAATTAAACTTTTTATGCTATATGGTACTGTTGGAAAAGTAAATAATTTATTATTTTTATAGGTAATCAATTTGTAATGAAATCCATTGTAATCTACAATCACATAATATTCTGGTTCAAATACCTTTTTTTCAGAAATTATTGGATCTGTTACCATTCCACATTGAAGAATGTTATTAAAGTCTTTTTGTTCCCAATGGTCACTTGATAATATGATAAATTTGATATTTAATATTCTCTCTAATGTAGATATTGCCCAACTATCTGCCCAAAAATCACATGTTTTAATTATTTTTTTAAAATCATTTAAATTTTCTACATTTTCCATAACTTTAAATTCTTGGTACAAGTCTTCTTGGATTTTTAATTCTGATTTTTTTTTTTCAAACAATTCTTTTATTTTTTTTCCTCCCTCTACAAGTGATTTTTGTTTGTTGAAATCATTATCTTGCTTAAAAGCTTCTAATAAAAGTGTATTTTGTTTTTTTAATTTTTTAATATCGTTTTTTATTTCTTTAAGACTATTTTTCATTTCGTCGTATTGTTGTTTATAATTTTGAAATAAATCTTCATCTGCTTCTTTTGACAATAATTCTCTAATTTCATAAACACTTTTTGTTTTATTAATTGACTTGAAAGCATCACTTATAACTTGAAATAAACAATCACCACCACCTTCATTATCATATATGTTAAAATGTTTATTTTTTAAAAACTTTTGTATCCATAAATCATCATCATCGTAAATATATTGTTTAATTTCATTTAGTGATTCTTCTTTGGTTTCTTCTTTTAGTAACACATTTTTTTCTTCATCACTTTCTTCATCTTTTTCTTCATCACTTTCTTCATCTTTTTCTTCATCACTTT
>MDSY01072534.1_pt1 | contig 15550 bp, 14 predicted proteins | sample 811131 | NCBI WGS metagenome assembly MDSY01 (sample SAMN05326643, study PRJNA326480) | marine metagenome | isolation source: seawater | place: Atlantic Ocean: South West | collected 2010
TAGAATATTCATAATATAGTAAAAAAAAATAATGTATTAATAAAAACTTTGAAATGTATCAGTTTTTTGTGTAATCATTTGATAAATTAATAAGGTTCATTTTTTGTTAGCAATTATTCAAGCAAGGTTAGATTCAAATAGATTTCCTGGGAAAAGCTTAAAAAGCATATATGGGAAGGTAATGATTCAAAGAGTTTATAATAGAATTAAAAGTGCAAAAGAAATTGAGGACGTAGTTTTTTCAATTCCAAAAAATAGCAGTAATAAAAAACTAGAAAATTTTTGTTTAAAAAATGATTTAAAATTTTACAAAGGAAGTTTAAATAATGTAAGCGAAAGAATGTATAAAACTGCAAAAAAATTTAAATCTAAAGCTTTTGTAAGGATATCAGGAGATAGCCCTTTAATAGATCCTATATTAATTGATTATGCTATTAAAATTTTTAATAAAAAAAAAATGGATTTAGTCACCAATATCCTTAAAAGAAGTTGCCCATCAGGTCAGTCAGTAGAAGTAATCAAGACTAATTCTTTAAAAAAAATTTTAAATAAAAAATTAACACAAGAAGAAAAAGAACATGTTACTAAATTTTTTTATAATAATATTAAAGATTTTAAAATTTATAACTTTAAAGTAAAAAATATTAAATTTAAAAATTTAAAATTTTCTGTCGATACTAAAGTTGATCTTAAAAATTTACTTAATAAATTTAGTAAAAAACAATTTAACAATTTTAGTCTTATAAAAAAATGAAAATTTTTGCTGGCATCATTGGAATGGGGATTGGTGAAAAACATTTAGAAGCTATTAATAGCCATAAATCTTCAAAGGTTTTAATAATTTGTGAAAAAAATAAAAAAAAATTTATTTATCTTAAAAAAAAATATCCAAATATAATTATTACAGATAATGAAAATTTAATTTTTTCAAATAAAAAAATTAACCTAGTTTCAATTGCTAGCTATGATGATGATCACTACAATCAAATATTAAAATGCTTTAATTCAAAAAAAAATTTTATTGTTGAAAAACCAATGTGTCTTAAATTTCATCAATTAAAAAGGATTAATTCATTATTAAAATTGAATAAAAAAATTAAAATGGTTTCAAACTTAACATTGAGAACGAACTCCCTTTTTAATTATTTAAAAAAAAAAATTGATAGAAAAAAAATTTTTTATATTGAAGCAGACTATATTTGGGGAAGAGTTCACAAACTTTTTGAATGGAGATCTAGAATATTTGATTATTCATTAACACTAGGTGCGGCAGTACATATGATAGATCTGGTGATGTGGATGTTGAATCAAAAGCCTCTAAGTATTTCTTCTTATGGAAATAATATTTCAACTAAAGGTACATCCTTTAAAAAAAATAGTTTTATAGTTTACATTCTTAAGTTTAAAAATAATCTTGTTGTAAAAATTGCAGTTAATGCTACTGCTCCGCACAATCATTTTCATGAATTAAGAATTTATCAAAATAACAAAACCTTTGTAAATTCTATAATTGGGTCTTACATGATAAAAAGATCAAATAAGAAAGATATATTGACTAAAATTGATCAAAAATATCCAGATAAAAAAAATAGAAAAAACTTAATTAGAAATTTTATTGATTATTTATTAAAGAATAAAAATAAAAATCCTATTAGTCATAAAGAGCAAATTGATTTAATGAGTGTTTGTTTTTATGCAGATAAATCGTTAAAAGAAAACAAGGAACAAAAAATAAATTACCTAAAATAAAATGAAAAAAATAGAATTTTCTAAACAAAACATATTACCTTCAGATATTAAAGCTGTTTCTAAAATAATAAAAAGTGGATGGTTAACTCATGGAAAGTATACCGAATTATTTGAAAAAGAAATTAGTAATTTTACTTCTGCTAAATATGCAATAACAGTTTCTAGTTGCACTGCGGGTCTTCACTTATCTTGTCTCGCGCTTAGTTTTAAAAAAGGAGATGAAATAATAGTTCCATCAATGACACATACTGCAACTGCCCATGCAGTAGAATATACGGGCGCAAAAGCAGTTTTTGCTGATGTTGATCCCATAACTGGAAATGTAGGTTTAAATGAAATAAAAAAAAAAGTTTCAAAAAACACTAAAGGTATAATTATTGTCCATATGGCTGGATTAGCATGTGAAATTTCTGAAATTAAAAAATTCTGTAAAAAAAAAAAATTAGAATTAATTGAAGATTGTGCTCATGGGTTAGGAACAACTTATAAAAAAAAACATGTTGGAAATTTTGGTGTTGTAGGCTGCTTTTCATTTTATCCAACAAAACAAATTACTACTGGTGAAGGTGGTGTTGTTGTTACTAATAGTAAAAAAATTTATTTAAAAATTAAACAATTAAAAGCATTTGGAATAGATAAGGATTTAAAAGATAGAAAAAAAGCAGGTGTCTATGATGTTCAAGATTTAGGTTTTAATTATAGAATGACAGATTTTCAAGCTGCACTAGGTTACTTTCAATTAAAAAGATATAAAGTAAATTTAGTTAAAAGAAAAAAAATAGCTAAAAAATACATAGAGCTTTTATCAAAAAATAAGAATATAAAGTTTCCAGATTTCTCTTATGATAATTCATATTTTATTTTCCAAGTTCTTTGCAACAATAGAGATAAAGTTGTTAAAGCTTTAAAAAGTAATAAAATTTTTACAAGTATTCATTACGCTACTCCCTTAACAAGTATGAGTTATTATAAAAAAAAATATAAAATAAATTCAAAAAACTATAAAAATGCAAACAATTACGCCAAAACAAACATTTCTCTTCCAAATTATCCAAAATTGAGCTTTTTAGAGGTTGAATTTATTTGTTCTAAGCTTAATGAATTATCAAAAGATGAATAAAAAAAAAATTTTATTAGTTGGTGGCTGTGGTTTTATAGGACATAACCTTGCAATATACTTAAAAAATATGGGGCATGATCCTCATATAGTTGATAGTCTGTCTGTTAATAATCTTCTTTCCTTTACAAATGAAGAGATAAAAAACAAAACTTTGTACACTTCAATTCTCAATAATAGACTAAGCTTAATACAAAAAAATCAAATAAATTTAACAGTACAAGATACAAGAGACAATAATGCTATATGGAGACTATATGAAAAAATTAATCCTGACATTGTTATTCATTTAGCTGCAGTTTCCCATGCAAATAAATCTAATAAAGATCCTCATAGCACATTTGATAATAGTTTAAGGACACTAGAAAACACTCTTGATTTTTGTAAGACAAAAAAAACTCATGTTATTTATTTATCATCAAGTATGGTTTATGGAAATTTTAATTCAAAAGAGGTTGATGAGAATACAATCTGTAAACCAATGGGGATATACGGAACATTAAAATATTCAGGTGAATTAATTGTAAAGTCATACAACGAAGTATTTGATATGCCATATACTATAATTAGACCTTCTGCACTTTATGGCGAAAGATGTGTAAGTAGAAGGGTTGGCCAAATATTTGCTGAAAATGCTTTACAAGGAATGAATATTAAAATTAATGGTGATGGTAATGAAAAATTAGATTTTACATACATAGAAGATTTTATTCAGGGAATAGGTCTTGCATGTGAAAATAAAAATGCAATCAATGAAACTTTTAATATTACTTTTGGTAACTCAAGAAAAATTAATGAACTAATTGATATAATTCAAAAGGAATTTAAAAATATAAAAGTTAACTACGAGGAAAAAGAAAAATTAATGCCTGAAAGAGGAACATTAAATATTGATAAGGCAAAAAAACTTCTAAATTATAACCCCAAGTATCCATTAGAAATTGGTTATGAAAAATATATCAAATGGTACAAAGGTTTTTGGCAATCAATCAAATGATTATTAATGGTTTTAACACCAAGAAAAAAGTACTTATAGTTGCCGAAATTGGCAATAACCATGAAGGAAAATTTCTTCTCGCTAAAAAAATGATTGATCTTGCCCATAAAGCTGGTGCAGATGCTGTTAAATTCCAAACTTTTAAAGTTGAAAAATTTATATCCAAAAAAAATGAAGCAAGATTTCAAAAGTTAAAAAAGTTTCAACTTTCATTTAGCGAATTTAATAAACTAAAATCATATGCTGTAAAAAAAAAATTGATTTTTATTTCTACACCACTTGACTTAATAAGTTCATCTTTCATCTCAAGAATAGCTCACGCAATTAAAATTTCCTCTGGAGACAACAACTTTTATGAATTGATTAAAAGATCAATTAATAAAAAAAAAACTCTAATAATATCAACAGGCATGACTAATAAAAATGATATAGATAAAATACTTAAATATATAAAAAAAAAAGTAGGCTTAAATTATTTAAGGAAAAAAGTTGCTTTATTACATTGTGTAACAAGTTATCCTGTATCAGATGAATACGCTAATTTAAGATCAATATCTTTTTTGAAAGATAAATTTAATTTACTTACAGGATATTCAGATCATACGTTAGGAAATGAAGCATGTTTAGCAGCTGTTGCATTAGGGGCTCGTATAATAGAAAAACATTTTACATTTAACAAAAAATACTCAAATTTTAGAGATCATGCTCTTTCAGCAAATTATAAAGATTTAAAAAATTTAGTTTTATCTATTAGAAAAATAGAAAAAATGTTGGGATCTTATAAAAAAGATATTCAAAAAATTGAAGTACCATTTCAAAAAAGTACTAGAAGAGCAATATACGCCATTAAAGATATAAAAAAAGGTTCTTTACTTAATAGGAATAATATTGACTTTTTAAGAGAAGGACCCAGCTCAATTGACCTTGATTTCGATAAAATTATAAAAAAGAAGACTAGAAAATTTTTAAAAAAGGAAACGCCAATAAATAAAAGAGATTTATATTAAAATGAAAGATTTAATTAATAAAATAAACACAAAAAAATCGAAAGTTGGAGTTATAGGGTTAGGATATGTTGGCCTGGAGTTGTTACTGTGTATAAATGAATCAAAATTTGAAGTATTTGGTTTTGATGTTAATGGTTTAAAAATTGAAAAATTAAAAAAAAACATACCAACGATTAACACAATAACTAAAAAAAGATTAATTAAGATAAAAAAAAATAATTTATTTGATGGTAAGAATATAAATAAAATTCATGAGTGCGATATTATAATAATATGTGTACCGACACCACTCACAAAAAAAGATAAACCAGACATGTCTTATATAGAACGTAGTCTTAGTTCAATTTTTAAATATTTAAGGCCTGAGCAAATGATCATACTAGAAAGTACAGTATATCCAGGAGCTACAAGAGAAATATTTTTCAACAAAATTAAAAAAAATAAAAAACTATCTATTGGTAAAAATTTTTATTTATGTTTTTCTCCAGAAAGAATAAGTCCTGGAAAAGATTATAATATAAAATATACAGAAATTACCAAAGTTATTTCTGGGTATTCAAGCAAATGTGTGAAAACAATAAACAGTTTTTATAAAAAAATATTTAAGACAGTTTATGCTGCTAAATCATTAGAAGATGCTGAATTTACAAAATTATTTGAAAACTGTTACAGATCAGTAAATATAGGCCTTGTAAATGAGATGAAGATTATATGTGATAAACTTGGTCTTAAAATTATGGATATAATTGATACGGCTAAGACTAAGCCATTTGGTTTTAGACCATTTGCACCTGGGCCTGGAGTTGGAGGTCACTGTATTCCAATAGACCCACTTTTTATATCCTGGATAGCCAATAGGCATGGAGTGACAAGTAAATTCATAGATATCTCAAGAAAAACTAACTTAAACATTACTAACTGGATATTAAAAAAAATAAAAAATAAAATTACAAAAAAAAAGGCAAAACTTTTATTTGTTGGTGTGGCTTATAAGAAAAATGTTGATGATTGTAGAGAGTCACCAGCAATTCAAATGATGGAAAAATTAGATAAAGATCAATTCAATATTAGCTATTATGATCCTTATATAGAGAATATAAACTTGAATAAAAAAACCATTTTTTCTTTAAATAAATTAAATTTTAAACAATTCAAAAATTATGAAGCTGTAATAATTACAACTGATCATTCTAAAATAAATTATAATTTGATTTTAAAAAACTCTAAAATTATCTTTGATACAAGAGGGGTATACAAAGATAGCAATCAATCAAAAATAATACATTGTTGATTACCACCACAAATTACGTGTTATTCTGTAATTTATTAAATATTACTAGTTAAGGTGCTTTTAACTAAAATCTTACCTGATGAATTGTATCACTTATTTGATTAATAATCTTATCTGCGATTAATTTTGTAGATTTTTTTAAATCATTGTTTTGGTAATTTGGAATTTTAGCTGCACCCTTGTTAGCAAATTTTTTTTCATATTTTTTTTTGGTAAGCCTTAAATTTCTTCTAATTATATTTATAAAATGATTAACATGATAATCTGATGAGTGGACAAAGAAAATACTATAAATTAGTTTTAATAAATCAGCACTATTTGGTTTTTTTAGTTTTGAATAATTGCAATTTAGTAATTTTATATATTCACTTTTATTACTCCATGTATTTGCTATATCAAATTTTTTATTAAAAATATTCTGTGTTGAGCATATAGATCTAAAATTCATATAAGCACTTTCTAATATTACTGTCCCATACTTTGAAAGCAATATACAATTTTTGTTTAACTTTTTTAATAAAAGATAGTTATGAATAGGTTTATCTAAAAAAAAAATATTATTATGTTCTTTATATTTTTTTCTAATAATTTCATATATTTTTTTGTCCCATCTAGAATTTTCAGCAAATGAATGATTGTAAAAATTAGGATGAGGCTTAACTAATACTTTTTGGTTCTTAACTAATAGATTATCCAATGTAAATTCAAACCATTCTAAAGTATTTTCAAAACCTGAGTATCCAAACAATAGTTGCGCATCTGTAAAACTGTGTGCATAAATAACATAATCAAAACTTTTATAGTCTAAATTATCTATTTTTTTATAGTTAACCTTAATAAGATATGGAATAAATTTTTTCTTTTTTGTTAAATCAGATATTTTCTTTTTTGCCTCTTTTTTTTGAAAATTATTAATTTTTTTTTTTATACTTATTTTTAGTGCATCTTCATATTTTAATTGATGTTTATTTTTGTTATTTCTAAAATCTATAAAGAATATTCCAAGTGGATAGTTATTTGTGTAAATAGGCAATCCTTTTAAAGAAAAAAAAGAAAAAATAATTCCATTCAAATGCACACAGTGATCGACATATATCCCCCTAATGTCAAAATTATTTTTATAATAATTACATGTTTTTATTACACATCCAGCTCGATAAAGGCTTTTAATAAATTTTAGGTAAAATCTAAATTTGTTTGTGTAGCATGCAAAATCATCATATGTTCTTGATACAGCTAATTTACCAATTAGGATATTTTCAAATTTTATTTTTATACGATCTCCCATAAAAATTTTTCCAGAAAAAACTATATAAGTCAAAAAAAATAAAAATTTTATTGACGGTATTTTCTTAATTTCAAATATTAGTAAATTTAACTTTTTGTTTAATAGGTTTTCACAATTTTGTTTTGAAGCTTTAACTATAAAATTATAATAATAATGATAACCTCTAGTGGATAAAAACATCTGTTAAATAAGTTTAAATTTAAATTTTTATAAAATATCTTATATACTTTTTTTGATTTAAATGTAAAAAATACTTTTTATGGAATTAAAGAAAATTAAATTTAAAGATTTGCACTTAATTTATAGAGAATTCACTATCAAAAATAAAAGAAGATATGTTTTTAAATCTCTCTTATATTAGAAATAATTATTAGGCTGGTACATTGAAAGAATCAATAAAACAAATTTTACATATATTAAGCAAAAAAGATAAAAAAAACATTTCTTTAGCAATATTACTTTTACTAATAAAAACTGTTTTAGATGTATTGAGTGTAGGTTTGATAGTGCCTATTTTGCATTTTGCATCTAATAAAAATGAAAAAAGTTTTTTAAACGAATATATTCCATTTTTAGATCAACTAAATAACATTCAGCTTGTAGCATTCTTCGTATCAATTTTTATCTTTGTTTATCTGATTAAGACTTTGTTTATAGTATTTTATAACTCATGGGGTGCAAGACTTATGCATAATATGGCAGCAAACTTGTCACGTAAAGTTTTACAAAAATATTTAAAAAATGACTATATATTTTTTTTAGAAAATAACTCTGCCTATATAATTAGAGATATCAATTCAGAGACCACTGTTTTTGCGTTGGGATTTATTGGAAATATAATTCTTAGTGTGACTCAAATTGTTTTTATTTTATCAATTTGTTCATTTCTTATTTTTTATAATATCTATTCACTTTATGTTATTTTAATATTGGTATCTCTGAATGGTCTAATTGTATTCATTACAAATAAAAAATTTAAAAAATGGGGTGAGATTCGATTACAAGCAGGTGCTATTTTTTTAAAGAAACTCAATGAGGTTATAGGTGGTATTAAAGAGGTTATATTGTACAACAAAAAAGATACTGCGGTAGATGAAGTTCATGGTCAAATGAAAAAACTAGCTAAAGCAAATGTTTATCGTGATGCAACTTCAGGTTTAACAGCTCCAGTCATTGAGTTTGCAGGAATATTAATTTTTTTTAGTTTTTTTCTAATGTTATTATTTTATTCATCCTTAGATGTTAGTGAAATAATAGTTCTATTTGGAGTTTTTGCTTTCGCTGCTATCAAATTGCTTCCAGCAATAATTGCACTTGTTAAATCAATTCAAGCTATTAGATTTAACATGGCATCATGTGGTGTACTTTATAATATATTAAATAAACCTCAAAACATTAATAATATTTCAGAAACATTAGAACCTGAAAAACTAAGCCTGAAAAGTTTAAATTTTGAAAATGTAAGTTTTACATATAGTTCACAAAAAGAACCAACATTAAGTAATTTAACTTTTGATTTAAATCGTGGAGATAAAATCGCTATAATAGGAGAAACAGGTAGTGGTAAAACAACTTTACTAAATCTTATTTCATCATTAATAACACCTTCATTAGGAAAAATAAAATTAAATAACCTTAATCAACTAAATTTTTCACAAAATATTAGAAATCATGTTGGTTATGTGTCTCAGTCTGTATACCTTTCAGATGAGTCAATTCTATTTAATATAGCTTTAACTAACGATGTATCAGAAGAAGAAAGAAAAAAAATAATTTTAATATTAAAAACTTTAAGTTTAGATTTTATTAATAATCAAAAAATTGATATTTATAGCTCTCTAGGCGAAAGAGGTGCAAAGTTGTCTGGAGGCCAAATCCAAAGAATTGGAATAGCAAGAGCCTTATATAGAAACCCAGATATCTTAATCTTGGATGAGGCTACAAATGCTCTTGACGAGATAACAGAAAAAAAAATATTAGATTATCTATTCAAAGAATTAGAAAATAAAATAATTATTACATGTACGCATAAAAAAGAACTCTTAAAATATTGTAATAAAATCATTGAAGTTAAAAATAATAAAGTAAATATGAAGATAAATTAAGTTAAACTTAAAATGATTAAAGCATTTAGATATTAGCTTTAATTTTATTGATCAATATATTCAAACCATTTCCAAAAAAAATTGCAATATAAATTAAATTTGGTACAAAAAGTCTTGTTTTTCCATACCATCCAAGAAGCAGATAATAATATAAAATTGAAGAAAGTAACAATAATGTGACTTTAGGATTTTTTTTGAAACATTCTACAATCCCAACAAAAGAAATAATATAAATAATAAGAGAGTAGATTATTCTTATAGGAATGAGTTCTTTTGATTTTTCACTAAATGAAAAATCTCCTATTATATGAGAACCATAATCTTTAAAATGCTCATAATCATAATAAACAAAAAAAGGATTTAAAACTGAAAAATGTATCATTCCGTTAATTATTTTTTTTAGGGTAATCATTGGATTTTCTAAAAGTATTTGATAAGCCCTTTTGTTTAGATATTTATAAAATTTTACTTTTTTCTTTTCATCTTTAATTTTAAGTCCAAGCATATATGGGGTACTTAAATCTAGATCATTAAGATATTCCAGCCCTGGAATATTATCATTTACCCAATCTAAAGCTTTATTAGTTTCAATTCTATTTACTTCACTGTCAGAGGAGTACTTTTTAGAATCTTTTAATATACCTTTTGCAAAATACCTGTACATTGAATAGCTACCTTCAGTCGGCATAACATAAAATATCCCAGCTCTTTTTAAATTATGAAGACCAACAGTGAAACATATTGTTAAAAAAAATATAAATAGAATTATGACTTTATTGATTTTTTTTTCTTTAGCTGTGAAGAGGTAGTAAAGTGATATTATTATTATGTAAAATATACCTGCAGACCTTTGTAAAAATAATAAACCCACCAAAACACCCATAATAATAAATTTTAAGTTACTCTCTCTACTATTTAACATCATTGATAAAATTAATAGTTGTATAGAAAAATAAATTGACTCAGTCCAAAAAGAGGAATGATATTGAAATAACGTAGGCTCTATACACAAAAAAATAATTATAAAGTTTACTGTTATTTTATTAAATATTTTAGAAATTTGAGTGTAAAAAATGTATACAGATAAATAGTAAAATATTGATTGATAAATTAAAAAATAAATTTTTCCACCAAGAGCTATTAGATTCTCTGAATTGTGCATTATTTGATGATCAGTAATCAATGAATACAAAACTATAATTCTTCGCATTAAAGGTTTTGTGTAATGTTCTCCCCCAGCAACAAAAAAAGAAACACCATCTTTTAATTGCTCAATTATCATTGCTGCGCCAAACCAATGGGCATAAGTTTCTTCTTTAAGCATTATATGTGATGTTTGATCTAGTTGATATGCATCATATAAATTTACATAAAAAAAACTGAGGGTAATTGATAATATAAGTGAAAGTAGAATTATTAAAAAAATTTTAAAATTAATCTTAGACATCTTTAGGCTAACAGTGCATTAACCTCGTGACATATAGCTTCAACATCTTTAGTCTTTAAATCAAAGTAAGAAGGTAGATAAAGTCCATATTTTGATATATATTCTGAATTTGGATACTTATCTTTATCTTTTTTAAGAAAGTCTGATAATATTTTTTGTTTATTCATAGGATAGAAAAAAGGCCTAGTTTGAATACCTTTTTTTAATAATTTAAGACTTAACTCTTTTGCAGACACTTTATTATTAAGTATTAAAATTCCTACAACCCAATAAACATTTTTAAAATTTTTTACTTTTGGCCTTTGAATAAAAATATTCACATTTTTTGATAATAATTTACAATATAACTTACCTATTGAAATTTTTTTCTTAATAACTTTGTCAATATTCTTTAATTGGCTTATACCTATTGCTGCTTGAATGTTTGTGAATCTATAATTCCAACCAATATCTGTATGATTAAATCTTTCATTCTTACCAAAACATAAATTTCTCAAATCACGACATTTTAAAGCATAAGATTTGTTGCTAGTGCATATCATTCCACCTTCTCCAGTAGTGACATGTTTATTAGCATAAAAGCTGAAAGTGCTAATATCACCAAAAGAACCACACATTTTATTATTATAGCTTAGTCCAATTACCTCTGCTGCATCTTCAACTATAACTATCTTCTTGTTCCTTTTTTTTAAAATTGGAATAATTTTTTCCATTGGATTTGAAAAAGAATAAATATGAGTAATTATTATTGCCTTAGTTTTTGACGTAATTTTTTTTTTCATACTTTCTATGTTAATATTCCAATCATAAATTCCACAGTCTACTAAAATAGGTGTAGCTCTAAGTTTAATTACAGCAAGTGCATTAGAAATAATTGTAAAGTTTGGAATTATTACCTCATCTCCAGGTCCAATACCTATTGCCTTAAGTGCAATCTCTAAAGCAGCAGTTCCATTTGATACAGATATTGAATGTTTCTTATTTATAAATTTAGAAAAGTTTTCTTCAAAAACTTTTACCTCAGGTCCATCAGATGAAATCCATCCATTTTTCATTACTTTTGTAACACTATCGATGTCATTTTTATTAACTTTTGGAATATTTACAGGGTAGAATTTTTTCACTTTGATCTTATTTAATTTTAATTTTTTTTTGATCAGCTATTTTAAATTTTCTCTTATCTTGCGATAAACTATATGGACCTTGCTTAACTTCAATCATCTCAACATCTTGAAGAACCTTAAATCCATGACCACCATTGACTAGCATTATAATATTTCCTTTAGATATTTTTTTACTAAATAAATATTTTTCTTTATTATCATAAAAATCTACTCTTAAAGTTCCTTTTAATAAAATAATTACCTCTGTAGTAAATAAAATTTGTGTTTTTCTTTTTTTATGTAGGTGTGGTTGAATTACATAGTTTTTTTTATGCTTCATATAACCAAATTGTTGAGTAGCCTCTTTTGATGTAAAAAAAGTCACTCCTTTTTTTTTTCTATAATTATTTTTTACTATTACAGCAAAAAGCTTTTTTTTATGAAAAATGTTTTCAATCATATATAATAAATTTTTTAGTTTTTTCTTATAATAGTTATAAAAATTCTAAATATATAGTCTTTTCCAAGATTAATGAAACGATAAATGTTAGACGCTGTCTTGCTCAATTCCTCTTTGTCAGCTTCTTGAATAAATGGAACCTCTTTTATTTTGAGGTTATTTTTTTTTACTTTATAAAGAAACTCAATAAAAAATTCTCCATGACCATATGCTATAGGAATTACTTGATTTAAAACACTTCTTTTCATTACAAACATGCTACTAGTATAATCTTTAATTGAAGGATCAAGAACATGCCTACATAAGGTATTAATTGCCTTGCTTGTCATAACTCTTTTCTTATTTCTTTTATCAAGACCACCCTCAACATATCTTGATAAAATAACCACATCATTGGTATCAAGTTGATTAATCATCTCTGGATATTTCTCTATCAATTTTCCTTGATTTGAATCTATCCATCCAATTATTTCCCTACTACTATTGATTAGTCCAAGTAAAAAAGCAGAAGCCAAGCCTCTACTTTTTCTTTCATATAATTTGACATTTGTTATATTGAGTTTTTTGATTATACTAATAGTATTATCTTTAGAACTATCGTCTACAATAATTATTTCGCATTCAGGAAATGTATTAATTATATATTTTAAAGTTTCTTCTATAAATAATTCTTCGTTATATGTTGAAAGAATTATAGATAAGTTTTTAGACATTATATTTTAGTAATTCTTCATCCATCATTATCTTAATTAAGTCTTTAATTTTAGTTTTTGCTTTAAATCCTAGGATTTTTTTTGCTTTATTAGTGTTTGCTTTTAATGTCACTGTTTTAGATGGTCTTAAAAGTTTTTTATCGACTTTAAGATATTCTTTATAATCTAAACCAACATACTTAAAACACTCACTTGTAAATTTCTCAACAGAAGTATTTTTTCCAGTACCAATTACAAAAAAATCAGGCTTTTTTTGTTGCATAATTTTCCAAGCCATTTCAACATATTCTTTTGCATAACCCCAGTCAATTTTTGCACTGATATCACCTAAGTACAAGTTTTTAGCTTTTCCATGATAGATTTTACAAACCTCAGAGACAATTTTCTTTGTGACATATTCTTTAGATCTTCTTGGAGACTCGTGATTAAAAAAAATTGCACCACAAATAAAAAGATTGTTAATCTTAGAATACATTTTAGAAGCTAGAAAAGTTGATGATTTAGCTAGAGCATAAATACTACCAGGAGATAAATTTGATTTTTCATTAAAAGATTTTTCATTGCTTAATCCGAACATATTAGAAGAAACTGGTTGAAAATATTTGATTTTCTTCTTCTGCATTTTTAAAAATTCAAAAATTTGAATTACTGATAAAGTTGTTACGTTAAAAGAATATACTGGTATTTCATAACTCCAACCAACATGATCTTGATCAGCAAAATTATAAATTTCATCAGGATTTATCTTACTTATTGCTTTAATAATTGAAATTGGATCTAATAAATCTCCCTTGTGAATGAAAAGATTCTTATTAAAAATTTTATTATCCTCTATAAACTTGTCAATATTGACAGTATTTGAAGTTGCTGATTTTCTTATTATACAATGAACTTGATAATTTTTTTTTAACAACATTTCTGTTGCATAAGATCCATCTTGTCCTGTGGCTCCAAGTATTAGTGCTTTTTTTTTCATTTAACTACTTTAAGTTTTGGGTATGGCAATAAAAATTTTCCACCTTTTTTAAGCCATTTTTTTTCTCTAATTAAAAACTCATTTATAAAACCATAGGGCATTACAAAAAAATAATCAGGGTTTAGTTTTCTGGCATTATCTTCAGATATAATTTCTACACCAGATCCGACTGTATATTTCCCCCATTTTGTCTTACTTCTTTCTGCCGCATACGGAATTTCTTTTTTTGTAAGACCATAATATTGTAAAAGAGTATTTCCTTTAGTAGATGCCCCATAAATAAATATTTTTTTCCCAAGCCCAATATTTTTTTTGATGAACTCCACTGTCATTTTTTTATTTGTCTCTACTCTTTTTATAAATTTAATTATATCGCTATAACCAGCTTTTTCCTTAAATTTTATAGATTTTTTAATATTTTTTTTACAGTAAATTCTGTATGAACCCCCATTAATTTTATTTTCGCTTATTTTAAATATTTTTAGTCCATTTTTTTCAAATAAATATTTCAGTGAATTGTAAGAATAATATTCAAGATGCTCATGACAAATATTTCCTAAATCATTTGTTCTAAACATAGAATGGGAACACATTAGTTGTGCAACAAATATACCATCATCATCTAGTGCATCTGCCGCATGCTTAATAAATTCTGATGGGTCTTCTAAATCATAAAACATACCAATAGCAGAAATAACTTTTAGTTTTTGATATTTACTAGGAATTTTTTTTAAATGTTTTGTGTGCCAAAAATCACTGATTGTGTAGTGACAATTTTTTTTAAGTTCACTTTTTAAATTATTTGCGGGTTCACATCCAATTGTAATAATTTTATCCTTTTTAAAATATTTTAGTAAAGTTCCATCATTAGCTCCTATATCCAAAATGACATCACCAGCTTTAATTTTACAATTTTTCTTAATATCTTGATAAAGCTCTTTTAAACCATCTCTCATTGTTTTTGTGATACCTGATTTATACCAATAAAATTTTTTATACATTATCTCTTGTGGTGCCGAATGCTCTAATTGAAGAAGTTGACATTTTTTACAATAAACAAGATTTAATGGTGCTTTTACTCCATTTTTAATATTTTTTTTATTTACAAAATTACTAACAAATATATTTCCAAAGTTATGAATCTGTTCAAGCTTAGGATTGTGACACAATCTGCATTTTTGGATTTTAAATGTTTTTGGAATTTTCATAAAATAACATTAAATTATTATTTATCTTATTATATTATTTTTTTCATTTTTGATAAATAATTTTGTCCTTGTAGTACAAATTTTAATAA
>MDSY01131488.1_pt1 | contig 15549 bp, 15 predicted proteins | sample 811131 | NCBI WGS metagenome assembly MDSY01 (sample SAMN05326643, study PRJNA326480) | marine metagenome | isolation source: seawater | place: Atlantic Ocean: South West | collected 2010
AAAACCGGATGGGGACGGGGGTTGGATTAATGGTGGTTTTTTTGTTCTATCTCCTAATGTAATAGACCGAATTGATGGAGATGAAACTACTTGGGAGGCTGAGCCGTTAAAAACATTAGCTGCAGATGGACAACTATCAGCCTTTAAACATAATGGTTTTTGGCAACCTATGGATACATTACGAGAGAAAAACCTACTTAATGATCTCTGGGATAAGGGTATTGCTCCTTGGAAAACATGGTAATTGATACTTCTTTTTGGCAGGGGCGTAAGGTATTTTTAACTGGGCATACTGGTTTTAAAGGCAGCTGGATGTCTTTATGGCTCAAGCAGTTAGGGGCTGAAGTTACAGGGTATGCGCTTAGCGCCCCTTCCAGTCCATCTATATTTCTTGATGCAGATGTTGAGCAATCATTGAAGGGGCATATACAGGGTGATATCAATGACCTTAACTTACTAACTAAATCTATGCAGTTGTTCCAGCCAGAAATTGTAATTCATATGGCGGCACAATCTCTAGTGCGTGACTCATATATTGATCCTGTCAATACATATAAGACCAACGTTATTGGTACTGTAAATTTGTTTGAAAGTATTAGAAAAACATCAAGCGTTAAAGTGATTTTGAATATTACTACTGATAAATGTTATGAAAACAAAGAATGGCCTTGGGGATATCGTGAAAACGATCATATGGGCGGTCATGATCCTTATAGCAGTAGCAAGGCTTGCTCTGAGTTAGTGTCTTCTGCTTATCGAAGGTCTTTTTTTCAAGAATCTGGTATAGCTTTAGCGACCGCCAGAGCGGGAAATGTTATTGGCGGTGGAGATTGGGCAGTTGATCGCATTGTTCCTGATGCTATGCGAGCATTTATGAGTAGTAAATCATTATTAGTTCGTAATCCAAAAGCAGTTCGTCCATGGCAACACGTACTTGAGCCATTATCGGGTTATCTTTTACTCTGTCAGAAGTTATTAAATAATCCGAAAGATTATGCAAATGCCTGGAACTTTGGCCCCACTGATAAAGATACACAACCTGTCTCATTCTTGGCCGACTTTATGATGAATAGCTGGGGTAATAGTGCAAAGTGGCATGAAGATGATAGTAGCCATCCGCATGAGGGATTTTATTTAAAATTAGATTGTTCAAAAGTAAGAACAGTACTTAAATTTGAACCGATATGGGGGTTGGAGCGCGCTCTAGATGAAACTGTGAAGTGGTATAAAGCATGGCACAATCAAGAAGATATTAATGAGTTTACGTTGCGCCAAATAGAACTATATCAAAGAGAAAGAATGTCTAATGGGTAAGCAGTTTAGGTTTATTAATACACCATTAGAGGGATTAATAAAGATAGAGAGAAATTCAATCTCTGATCATAGAGGCTACTTTAGTCGGTCTTACTGTAAAGAAGAACTAAAAGAGATTGGCTGTAATGAATCGATTGCACAGGCGAACTTCACTTTAACAAGAAAAAAAGGGTCGATTCGCGGGATGCATTTTCAATATCCTCCACACTCAGAAACAAAAATTGTTACTTGTAGTCGAGGTAAAGTTATCGATATTGTGATAGATATACGTAAAGAATCAGCAACATTTCTTCAGTGGCACGCTGAAGAACTTAGTGAGAACAGTCATATATCCCTTTATATACCAAAAGGCTTTGCTCATGGATTCCAGACATTAACTGATGACTGTCAGTTAATGTATTTTCATACAAGTTTCTATGAACCTAAGTCGGAGGGGGTTATTAATGCTTTTGATCCTCTGTTCAAGATAGAGTGGCCATTAATGACGACGGAAATTTCAGAGCGTGATTATAACTCTACTTTTTTAGATTCTAAATTTAAAGGTATTGATATACTATGAGATGTAGACATTGTAAAACTGAGTTAACACATACATTTATCGATCTTGGAAGCTCCCCTCCATCTAATGCTTATATCACAAAAGATTTATTGCAAGAGGCTGAACAATGGTACCCTTTAAAGGTAATGGCCTGTGATTGTTGTTGGTTAGTACAAACAGAGGACTTTGTGAAGGCGGATGAAATGTTTGCAAATGACTATGCATATTTTAGTTCATACTCAACTTCATGGTTAAAGCATGCAAAGAGTTATGTGGAGGAAGTGTCATCAAAATTTAATTTAAATAGTGAAAGTACAGTGGTTGAAATAGCTGCAAATGATGGTTACCTTCTTCAGTATGTAAAAGATAAAAATATTCCATGTTATGGAATTGAGCCAACTCACAGTACTGCACAAGCAGCCAGAAAAAAAAGTATTGAGATAATTGAAGATTTTTTTGGTGTTAATATTGCAAGCAGTTTGGTAAAACAAGGACGTCAAGCCGATCTAATGGTTGCCAATAATGTTTTGGCACATGTTCCAGATATTAATGATTTTGTAAAAGGTTTTTCGATATTGTTAAAATCTAATGGTGTGGCGACTTTTGAGTTCCCTCATATTCTTAATTTGATTAACAATAACCAGTTCGATACCATTTATCATGAACACTATTCATATTTAAGCCTTACTTCAGTTCGCAATATTTTCGAGTTTAATGGTCTGACAGTATTTGATGTTGAACAGATTCCAACACATGGCGGTAGTTTGCGTATTTATGCGCAACGAAGTGATTTTGGCAACCATAAAGTTAATACAAATGTGTTAGATTTGCAAAGGAAAGAGGATCAAGAGGGTATTAGCAGCATTGAACTATACCAAGGGTTTCAAGAGAAGGCAGAAGAGATAAAAGTAAATTTTTTATCTTTTTTACTTAAGGCTAAGAAAAGTGGACTTAGTGTTGTTGGGTATGGTGCAGCTGCTAAAGGAAACACTTTGATGAATTTTTCCGGTGTTCGTCCTGATCTACTTGCTTATGTGGTTGATAAAAGTAGCGCCAAACAAGGAAAATACATGCCTGGGAGTAGAGTGCCAATTGTGGATGAAATCCAATTAAAGAAAGATCAACCAAACTATGTTGTTATATTCCCATGGAATATAAAAAATGAGGTTATAGAGCAGCTCAACTATATCAAAGAATGGGGAGGAAAATTTGTTATATTTATTCCTTCTAAGCAAGTCATATGATAAAAGTAGCCGTTACGGGCGCAAGTGGATTTATTGGTCAACATGTACTAAATGACCTTAATAATTTATCTGTTGAAGTTGTTGCAATTACACGTTCAAAGCATGCAAATTTACCAACATTAGTTAATGGGTTATGGGTAGAGTTTGACCTACAAAATCCACCTAAAAATATGTTTTCATTAATGGGGAATCCTGATGTTTTAATTCACCTTGCTTGGCAAGGATTGCCAAATTATAAGTCGCTTCATCATTTTGAGTCAGAGTTACCAGTTCAATATGATTTTTTAAGCACACTTATTAAAGAAGGCTTGCAATCTATAGTTGTTGTCGGCACGTGTTTTGAATATGGAATGCAGAGTAACTCGCTTTCTGAAAAATTAAACACAAATCCATCTAATCCATATGGCTTTGCAAAGGACTGTTTGCGTAAACAACTTGAGTTTCTTAAAACACAGTATAATTTTAAATTAACTTGGGCTCGACTGTTTTATTTATACGGTGACGGCCAATCAGATAGTTCGATTTATCCACAGCTAAAAAGAGCGATTCAAAATTCTGAGTTAAAGTTTGATATGTCTGAAGGGAAGCAATTACGTGATTATTTGCCAGTTGAGAAAGTTGCAAAGTATTTAATAGACTTGGCACTATTAAAAAAGGATATAGGAGTTGTAAATGTATGTTCTGGGGTGCCGATATCAGTTAGAGATTTAGTAGAAAATTGGTTAGATGAAAACAACTGGGGTATAGAGTTAAACTTAGGTTTTTATCCTTATCCAAATTATGAACCTATGAACTTTTGGGGCGATAATACTTATTTGAATAAGTTAATCAACTCAACAAATAATACTGATTAAATTATGAATATAGTTAATTGTACTAATTGTGGAGGTGAGTCTAAATTCTTTCTTAATGCTACAGACGTTAACCGTAGAATTACTAGCGAACTATTTTCTTATAGAAAATGCCTCTCATGTGGACTAATTTTTTTAACTAACGTGCCATTAAATCTTGATAAATATTATAAAGATGAATATTATCAAATCCCATCTATTAATCACATTAATAAGCTTAGTAAAAAAATCCAGTATCAAGTCGACATGATTAGTGAATTTGCGCCTAAAAAAGGTAGAATGTTGGAAATAGGATCAGCATTTGGAGTGTTTGCCAATCAAGCTAAAAGATCGGGTTATGTCGTTGATTCAATTGAAATGAGTGGGATTTGCTGTGAGTATTTATCAAATAAAATAGGTATTAACACTTATCAGAGCAATACACCTCAGGATGTCATTCCTAGGTTGAAATTTAATTACAATGTGGTTGCATTATGGCACAATATTGAGCATTTATTGGATCCATGGGTTGTGATAGAGAGAGCAGTTGAAAAAATAACCCCTGGAGGTATATTGTTAATTGCAACACCAAACCCAGATTCTATTGCATTTCGTATGTTGGGAGCACTTTGGCCGCATGTTGATGCACCCCGTCATATCAACCTTATTCCGGAACATTTATTAACAACCAAGCTTAAAGGTCTTGGTTTTGATTTAGTTATGAAAACCTCGAATGATAAAGGCGGAAAATCTTGGAATCGTTTCACTTGGCAAAGAGTATTAATGAATTCAATTTCTTCGCATTTGCTAGAAAAAATACTTTTCCTCTTTGGTTGGCTTATTAGCATTCCAATGTCTTTATTAGAAAATAGAAAATTTAATGGCAGTTGTTATACCGTTATTTATCAAAAGATAAAATAAAAAACCTATGAAATTTTCCGTATTACTACCAACTCGTAACGGCGAAAAATACTTGAAAACATGTATTCAGTCAATCCTTGATCAAACATATGATGACATGGAGTTGATTGTTTTTGACAATGCAAATACTGATGGCTCTGCACGTATAATAGAATCACTTGCAAAAGATAAGCGACTAAAACATTATAAAACTCAAGCCGTTGTATCTGTGACAGAAAATTGGAATAATGCCCTAAACAAAAGTTCTGGAGACTATGTGTTGATGATGGGAGATGATGATTATCTATTGCCTGGTTTTTTTGAAAAAATGGAATTAATCATTGATAGGAATAATGAACCAGATGGAATCACATTTAATGGATACTCCTTTGTTTACCCTGATGTTGTACAAGATTGCAAAACAAGCTTCTATTCCGATCCACATTTTCATTATGAAGATTATTTAGATAGTGAAAAGTTGCTTTCAGTTAATTTTTTAAAGTCGATTGTAGATAGCATGTTTAGTTTCGAAGCTCGTGTCCCTCTTAATGCACTCCCTCATTTATGGTCAAGAAGGGCCATCAATCGCGTTAAAGGAGATTTATTTCGCCCCCCTTATCCTGATCATTTTGCCTTAAATTCATTACTACTTAAGGCCAAGTCGTGGGTATTCTCACCTGAAAAACTATACATAATAGGTGTAACGCCAAAGTCCTATGGAAGTCTTGTATTTGATGCACAAGAACAAGAAAAAGCTAAAAATTATCTTGGGATAGATAACGATTTCCCAGGAAAACTTCCAGGTAATCCATTAATTAATAATATGCATAGATGGCTTGAATTGTTAAAGGAAAGTTATCCAGAATCTTTAGGAAACGTAAGCATATCCCGATCAAACTATGTAAAACACCAAGTATATTTTTGGATTTCACAATATAGGCTTAAAGTTATTACATTAGGTAACTTGTTAAAATTGTTAAGCCATCTAAATTTTGTTGAAAAAATTAATCTTGTTTCGGTGTTGTGGCACAAAAGAAGTTTACAGTCCATGCGCATGTTGATTACCAAGCGCAAACCAACGGTTATTGACACTTTTTATTATGGACCTAAACCTTTGAAGGGAGTTAATGATGCAAAAGAACTGTATGATAAAGTTATTAATAAATAGATTAGATGTAAATGGTAGACATTAGAAATCTAAAAATAGGGTATGCGCCATACTCTAACAGCCTTGAACAGCCTGGAGATAAACGAAGGTTTGTATATTATGCTAAACAAAAAAAAATAGCGTTTGAGATTGCTGATCATAATAAAAAATATGATTTGATTTATGTTACTCATGGTGCAGATTTATCTGTATGGGTCAACTATCAGAAGGGCGGTGCTAAAATAGTATATGAGTTGATAGATTCTTATTTATCTATCCCGACTTACTCATTTAAGAATTTATTACGTGGAGTAGCGAGATATATTACTGGACAACATAAACACTTATTATTTAACCAGAGAAAGACAATTGAGTTGATGTGTAAACGAGCTGACGCTGTTGTCTGTAGCACGGTAGAGCAAAAGAAATATCTAGAGGATTTGTGCTCTAATACTCGTATCATACTAGATTTTAAAAGTATGTTTAAGAGGTTAAAAAGCAGTTATGCTATACACAAAGAAATCAATATTGTCTGGGAAGGTTTGCCATACAATGTAAAGTCTTTTTCAGTAATTAAGAATGCTCTTTCAGTTTTAAATAAGCGTTATAAAGTGAATCTTCATATGATTACATCGTTAGAATATGGTAAATTTATGGGGAAATATATCAAGAAGAATACTATTAATGATATACATAAGATATTAGATGTAAATACGATATATCTGTATGAGTGGAATGAGCACACCTGTTCTCACATTGCTGGAGCATGTGATTTGGCTGTAATACCTAATAATAAATATGATCCAATGGATTGGGGAAAGCCTGAAAATAAATTATTGATTTTTTGGTTAATGGGATTACCAACAATAACATCTGCAACACCTGCGCATTTGCGCACAATGGATAAGGCCGAATTGTCAATGACTTGTAGTTCCGAAGAGCAGTGGATTGAGTTACTTGAATATTATATAAAAAATTTAGATGATAGAGAATTAGTAGCAAACAAAGGCTTTGCTTTTGCTTCCACTGTCAATAGCGATAAAGTAATCATGTCTCAATGGGATGATTTATTTAAATCGGTCATTAATTAGTATTTTACAATTATGAGAATCTTAATATTTGAAATACTGTATTTGTTAGACATATAAAACATGGAAACATTTCTTGGAATAGTTTCTGTAGTAATAGTTGCTAGTATTACGATGCGGCTTGCAAAGAAGTACAAAGAGATAGCCTTGGCTATTGCAAGTGCATTTGTTTTACGTCTTAGTGCAGCATTAATTAATTTATATGTTGTAACGCTTCCAGATGGTGGAATTGATGCGACTGGATTTGAGAATAATGCATGGGTGTGGGGAAAGGGTGGCTTAATAGAGGCTACTACCCATTTTTTTGAATTCGGCATGCCATGGTTTTATTCAAACTTAGCATCATTGATTTATGCAATTTTTGGTAGAAGCCCCCTAATGCTACAATCGATTAGCGTATTGGCGGGTGTTTATTGCGTAGTATTAGTTTGGAAATTATCTATAGAGGTCTGGGGTTCGCAAAGAGCTGCTAAGAAATCAGCTTGGTTAGTAGCTATATATCCAATTTTGATTCTATATTCGTCTCTTACCATGCGCGAAGTGTTTATTACTTTGCTACTTCTTTATGGCATGTTTTATGTTGTTTTATGGACAAAAACAAGAAAAATAATAAATGCATTTATTGCCTTAATGGCATTTTCTTTACAGATTTTCTTACATCCTGGTATGGCTGTCGCAAGTGTTTTGTTTATAGGTCTGTTGATTCTATATTACATCAAGAGGTTTTTTGCTAGTTTAATTATTAATTATAGTATTAATGTGTCCTCTTTTTTGGTAATGATGTTTTGTTTATTGTTTGGATTGTATATTTCTATATATGGTGCATATTGGGTTGATACCATAGGTTATAGGGGCTGGCTAAGCTTGGACACATTCGTAGAGAGGGCAAGTATTATGTATACAGGGGAAGCAGCTTATCCTTCTTGGTTAATAGCTGAAACACCTATGCAGTTTTTGTTGCTATTAGTTCCCAAATTATTTTATTATCTTTTTTCTCCATTTCTATGGAATATTTCAAAATTTAGCCATCTTCTTGGTATGTTAGACGGAGTAGTTTTTATAATGTTATTTCTTTCAATTTACAGTCATAGAAAATATATTACGTCCAACCCTCAGGCATTTATATTATTAGTATTTGTAATTTTCTTGTCCCTAGTATTTACCATAGCAGTTGGAAATTTTGGAACAGGCTTACGACACCGATCTAAGATACTTCCAATATTAATAATTATTGCCGCTCCATTTATTTATCGAGTATTGTTTTTCAAGAAGAAAAAGTAAAGTGAGAATAGCGATATAATTAATTCTAATAATATAATATGGTGCCATGACTCTTTATTTTTTAAATACGCGGGTGACGAAAATTGAAAAATGTTGATACTAATGTAGTCAAAGGTTTTGGAGAGGAGTGGGATTCGTACAATCAATCTTCTTTAACAGACAAAGAAACTAAAGATTTGTTTGATAGATATTTTAATATTTTTCCTAAGGATTTTTTTGCAAAAGATAAAATAGGCATTGATGTTGGCTGTGGGTCTGGAAGATGGGCTAAACATATTGCGCCCTTAGTCAAAGGTCTTCATTGTGTCGATGCAAGCAATCAAGCATTAAATGTAGCTAAAAATAATTTGGAAAACTTTAATAATTGCACCTTTATTAATGCTACGACTGACTCTCTTTCATCTTTAGACCAAAAATTTGACTTTGGCTATTCACTTGGAGTTCTTCATCATATTCCTAATACTAAAAAAGCATTATTTGATTGTACTTCTGTTTTAAAAAAAGGTGCACCATTTTTAATTTACCTTTATTTTGCATTTGATAATAAGCCTTTTTGGTACAGATTGTGCTGGAAATTAAGTGAGCCCTTTCGGTTTTTGATTTCAAGAACAAATTTTCCAACAAGAAAGTTTATTACTACATTAATTGCCCTATTAGTTTACTTTCCAATTTCTAGATTTGCTTCAATAGCCGACAAGATTGGATTTAATTCAAGAAATATCCCTCTGTCTACCTATAAAAATACAACATTTTATACAATGCGAACAGATGCACTTGATAGGTTTGGGACTAGATTAGAGCAGCGTTTTACAAAAAAGGAAATACATTCAATGATGATAGACTCTGGCCTCACTAATATAAGTTTTTCCAAGGAAATTCCTTTTTGGACTGCTGTTGGGTATAAGAAGTAATTGATATGTGTGGTATTGTTGGAATCCTTTCAAATAATCGTAACCATATTGAAAATATTCAAGAGCTTCTTGACACTCTATTGCATAGAGGTCCAGATGGAAATGAAACATATAAAGAATACAGTCCTTCAATTGCTCTAGGACATTCAAGGCTTTCAATTATTGATTTAACATCTAATGGCACTCAACCAAAAGCATCATCTACTGGAAGATTTATCATTACTTTTAATGGAGAGATTTACAATCATCAAAATCTTCGTAAAAGAATTGAAAATGATTTAGATGTTATGCCAAGTTGGCAAGGTAATTCAGATACTGAAACATTATTAATGTGCTTTGAACATTTTGGAATTAGTAAAACTATCAAATTGGTAACTGGAATGTTTGCAATTGCAGTCTGGGATAAACAATTAAAAGAAGTAACCCTTATAAGAGATCGTTTTGGAGAAAAGCCATTGTACTATTCCAAATTTGGTGATGGCCAAGATAGTGTTTTTGTTTTTGCATCTGAAATAAGAGCAATTAAAAAGCACAAGCTTTATAAAGGTGGATTTAGTAATGAAGCATTATCTTGTTACTTTAAATACAACTATATTCCTGCTCCATACTCAATTTATGAAAATATATTTAAATTAAATTCTGGAAGTTTAATGAAAATAAAGTTTAGTGGTGGGAAGTGGAATTTTGATAATTTAAGCGATGTTGAGTGGTCAAAACCATTCAACTCTGACGCTAATCTTGCTGACAAAATATCTACTCTAGGTGAAAAAAAAACTATAGATATGCTTGATAATATCCTAACAGAGGTTATAGATGAATATTCTATTTCAGATGTTCCAATTGGATCTTTTTTATCTGGTGGGATTGATTCAACTCTAGTGTCTTCTATTATGCAAAAAGTTTCAATAAAGCCTATTCAAACATTTACAATTGGCAGTAAAGATAGTCTGTATGACGAGTCTAAATTTGCTTCAAAAGTTGCCAAACATCTGGGGACAATTCACCATGAGCTAATATTAGATCATCAAGATGCCATTGATGTTATTCCAGATTTATGCAATATTTATGATGAGCCTTTTGCAGACTCCTCACAAATACCTATAGTGTTGCTATCTAGGTTTGCAAAGCCCAACGTTAGTGTGAGTATGAGTGGGGATGGTGGCGATGAAATCTTTGGTGGCTATAATCGTTACGTCTGGGGCCCATCTATTTATAAAACTATTAATAGGATTCCAGGTTTAGTTAAAAAACCACTTGGTGCTTCACTAGAATACCTATCAAAAGATGAGTTTCAATCTTTTATTAAGGCATCATCATCACTATTGCCAAAAAAAATGAGAGTATCTTTGCCTTCCGATAAGTTAAGAAAAATATCTAAAATTATTCATTCTAATAATTCTGCAGAAATGTACCAATCATTAACTCAAGTTTCTGAGGCAGGTCTTGCTTTAAATGATAATATTAATGTAGACAATTTTAGCAATGACTGGAGCAATATAAATTCAGTTAGCACTAACATGATGTATACAGATAGAAAAACATATTTACCAGATGATATTCTAGTGAAAACTGATAGAGCAACAATGTCAGTTGGACTTGAAAATAGATCCCCGTTTTTAGATTATAAACTTTTTACTTTTGCTGACTCACTAGATGAAAATTATAAAATTAGAGGAAAACAAGGAAAGTGGATATTAAGAAAACTATTAAATAGATATGCTCCTAATTCTCTTATAGATAGGCCTAAATCTGGATTTTCTATACCTCTTGGATCTTGGTTAAGAGGGCCATTAAAAGAATGGGCTTTTGATTTAATAAGTAAAGATAATATAAATAAATATGGCATACTTAATTATGAAATGGTTAACTCAATATGGGAAGCACATTTAACTGGTAAAGAGATGCATAATGAGCTCTGGGGAATATTAATGCTTCAAAACTGGTTAATTAATCAAGATAAATAATTTTATGAACGTACTTTTTTTAACTAAATATGACACTCTTCCTGCTAGCTCTAGATTGAGAGCTTTTCAATATCAAAGTAAGATTGATGCATCAAGATTTAATGTTGATGTCCAGGCTCTGCTTAGTAATAATTATTTAGAAAAAAAGTTTAATAATCAGCGCATTAGGTTCATTTATTTAATCTACCTATTCTTTAAAAGGACTTTACTATACAAAGCAGACTTTCTGAATTTGAGAATTTTATTTATATTAGCAGATGAATAAATTAAATCAACTTCCAGTTAGTGTAATAATTCCGGTATTCAATAATGTTAAATCTTTAAAAAGAGTTCTTGATGAGTTATGCAATCAAACATATAAGCCAAAACAAATTGTCATTATCGATTCATCAGATGTTGATGATATTAATGAAGTCTTAGTTAACTTTGATGATGATATCGAAATCGTTCATAAAAAAGTTAAAAAAGCTTACCCTGGAAGAGCTAGAAATATTGGAGCAAGCTATGCAACAGAAGATTGTATAGCATTCCTTGACTCTAAAACAGTTCCATCTAAAGATTGGCTAGAGAATTCATTTAAAATGTTAAAAAATTATGATGTAATTTTTGGATCTGTAAGTTTTAGGGGTGTAGGAGTATTAGAAAAACTAATTTGTGCCTCAATTTATGGTGAAAATAGTTTAGAGAGCATATCAGGGACTTTGATTTCAAAAAATAATTTTTATAAAATTGGGCTTTTTAAAGAAACTATTAGGGCTGGAGAGGATGTTGATTGGAGAGGCAGAGTTAAAAAATCCAACTTAAGCTTCGTTGCTCCAAGCAACCATACTTCAGTATATACAGAAATTTCTAGAAATCTAGCATTCCATTTCAAACGTTCTTTCATTTATCAATTACACGGTGCTTTAGTAGACATTCAACGCTCTACTAAAATTACATTTTTGAGTTTATTTATAATTTTTCTTGCAACTTTGATTCCTAATTGGAATTACTTGGTTGGTTATAATAATGAATTGTTATTTATCCCACACATATTGAAGTTTTTTTTACTAATTATGGCTCTATTTATTTCATATGGAGTCTTTAGCATTTATTTTTTAAAAATTAGTGCTAAAAAGCGATCTGCTATGTTATTTTTAGTTAACTTAACAATTTTTATATGGCTCTTTATAGTTATATTTTATTGGAATGCTGGGGTTGCAAACTGGGACTCCAATTCGCCATACTATATTCCGCACATAACTAAATTGTATTTAGGGATTCTTTTAGCTGCTTCTATAATAATAAGAGGAGTAATTTTTCCAATTAAAAGAGGGGTTTCCAATGATTTTTTATTTCCCTATAGATGGGTATTTATTGGTTTAATTGGATTAACTTTAGACATCTCAAAAGCACCAGGTTATTTTTGTGGAGCGATAATTGTGACACTTAGGGCTGTAAAATTATTTTTGAGACCTAGTAAAAAAATAAAAGACAATGTGTGAAATGTCTAATTTAATTTTTAATTATGTCAGTTAATAACATTGACCCTAACTATGTTGCATTGTTAATTTACCCCATTAATTATTTTTTTAGTTTGTTTTACCATTAAATGAAATCAATTATTTATTTTGTATCAGAAGATTGGTATTTTTGTTCGCATAGATTACCTATTGCACGCAAGGCTTTGGCAGATGGCTTTAAGGTTGTTGTGATTACTAGAATTAACAAGCATGGGGATATTATCAAGTCTGAAGGTTTTGAATTAGAATCAATAGAAATTAAAAGAGGAGGTGTGAATTTAGTTTCTGAGTTTAAAACACTTTTTGCACTATATTCATGCTATAAAAAATACAATCCAGATATTGCACATCATGTTGCTTTGAAGCCAGTAATTTATGGAACATTAGTTGCAAGATTTATTGGGTCAATAAAGATTGTTAATGCAATGGCGGGCCTTGGTTTTGTTTTCATATCTAATAAGAAGAGAGTAAAGTTGTTGCGTTTTTTTATTCATAGACTATTCCGCTTTTTATTTGATAATAAAAACGGCCAATTAATTTTACAAAATAAAGACGATTTGGAATATTTTCTAAAAAACAAACTTGTTAAAAAAGATCGAGTAAAAATAATTCGTGGCTCTGGCGTTGATATCAATAAATTTATTCCAGTTGAGGAATGTATAGGCATTCCGATTGTGATGCTAGCTTCTCGTATGCTTTGGGATAAGGGAGTTGGAGAATTTATTGAAGCTGCTAAAATATTAAAACAAGAGGGTGTTGAAGCTCGTTTTGTTCTAGTTGGTAAGGTCGATTCTGAAAATCCCGCCTCAATATCTAATAGTCAATTGAATGAGTGGAATGAACTTGGTACAGTGGAGTGGTGGGGAGAGAGGGGTAATATGTACGAAGTGTTAGCTCAAGCGCATATTGTTTGTTTGCCATCTTATCGGGAAGGCTTACCTAAAGTGTTACTTGAAGCTGCGTCTTGTGGAAAGCCAATTATTGCTACCGACGTGCCAGGTTGTCGAGAGATTGTTCATGATGGAGAGAATGGGGTGCTTGTTCCATTGAAAGACTCCAACTCTCTTGCTGATGCAATTAAGGAGTTAGTGAATAATCCTAATAAAAGAGAGAGAATGGGTGAAAACGGTCGAAGACTTGTTGAGAGAGAATTTTCAGAAGAGATTGTGGCCTTCCAAACCTCAAGAGTCTATCGGAAGTTTTTAGTATGATGCTAAATGCTTTAATAACTGGCGCGACAGGGTTTGTTGGTCTGCGTTTAATTAATCACTTGAGACAAGAGGGATTTGCTATTCGAATTATTGGAAGGAGTGCAATATCTGGTGTAGAGTCAATTCTTTGTGATTTTTTAGTAGATTTCATCCCAGAAAATGCGTTTAAAGATATTGATATTGTATTCCATTTAGCAGGACATACTCACGACTTAAAAAATACAACAGAAGCAGAGAGTGCTTATCGAAAGCTGAATGAGGATGTTACAGATGATTTGTTATCGCTGTCAGTTAAATACAATGTCAAAAAATTCATTTTTGTAAGTAGTGTCAAAGCTGGGGGTCGTCCTTTAAAAGGAGGGAGCTTCTCAGAAGTGGAGCAGAATTATTCTAATGGATTATATGGAGAGACTAAGCGAGAGGCTGAATTAAAGGTATTAAAAGCCGGTCAAAGTTATAATATACATGTATCAATTCTTCGTCCTGCTTTAATTTATGGACCAAAGGTAAAGGGCAATTTGAAATTAATGATACAAGGAATAAAGAAAGGCTGGTTTCCTCCTTTACCTGAAACGGGTAACCGGCGCTCCATGATTCATGTAGACGACGTGGTTCAAGCCCTTTCACTGCTTGCAAGTGATCAACGATCTAAAGATGAAATATTTATTGTAACAGACGGCAGAGCATATTCTTCTCGTGATATATATGAGATTATGTGTTCCACACTAGGCAAGAGAATTCCTCGATGGGCTGTGCCACAATTTCTATTTCATGTTCTAGCCTCAATAAACCCACACTTACGGTATAGAATAGGTAAGTTATTAGGCGATGAATATTATTCTTCGAAAAAAATACAATCTATTGGATTTAAAGCAAAAAAAACTTTAAAAGATATACATGAAACGAATTTTTGATATATTTACTGGTACTGTCTTTTTAGTGTTACTGGTCGTTCCAATGTTTTTAATTTTTGTCTCTATTTATTTATCATCTGGAGGCCCGGCTTTATATTGGTCGGACAGAGTTGGCAAAAATAATAAAATATTCAAAATGCCAAAGTTTAGATCAATGCTAGCAGATATGCCTGATGTAGCGACACACTTATTGGTTAATCCAGGTGAATATTTATCTCCTATTGGAGGGTTTTTGCGCTCAACTAGTTTGGACGAACTTCCACAACTATTCTCAGTAATAAAAGGCGATATGAGTATTGTTGGACCTCGACCTGCGCTGTATAATCAGGATGATTTGATTGCGCTACGAATTGAGAAGGGAGTGGATAAATTATTACCTGGGATTACTGGCTGGGCTCAAGTTAATGGTAGAGATGAATTATCAATTTTCGATAAAGTAGCATTAGATGAAGAGTATCTTAATCGTCGTTCCTTTTGGTTTGATATGAAAATACTGTGGCTGACTTTTCTTAAAGTTGTTAAAAGAGAAGGGGTTAGCCATTAGCGGCGCTAGTGGCAATTTTAAATTCTTAATTAAAGAGTAAAATCAAGAACAAAAGAAAGAGCGTCTTTTTTTCTACTATAAGGTGAATTGCTGCTCGGAAAGAGAAGATGCCTTTGAGTACGAAAGGCGCGAAAATCTACTAAAAAAACAGTATTTAATTT
>MDSY01081544.1_pt1 | contig 15544 bp, 16 predicted proteins | sample 811131 | NCBI WGS metagenome assembly MDSY01 (sample SAMN05326643, study PRJNA326480) | marine metagenome | isolation source: seawater | place: Atlantic Ocean: South West | collected 2010
ATTCCTGCCATTTGAATTATCGTTTTGATTTTTGCTGAGGAAGAAACTTTTAATACTTCATTTTCTCCTATTTTAGATATCCACTCTCTAAGTGACATCACGACTATTTCTCTCATGATTATTATTGTAGCTATTATGAATAAAGCTAAAGAATCATTATTGTAAACTAATGAAATTAATACTAGGAAAACAAATATCTTGTCTGCGATAGGATCTAAAAATGTACCAAATGTTGACTCTTTTGATTGTCTTCTTGCAAATGCTCCATCTAAAGCATCACTTAATGAACCAATTAGAAAAAGTAATGAAGAAAGGATTACTATAGGGTCAGATTTAAAAAAAATTAATATAGATACAACTAAACCAAAAAATAATCTAGAAACGGTTATAAAATTTGGGAGATTCTTCATCATACTAATAATATTTTATTCTATTGAATTTCTAAAGCTTAGACTTTTTGAGTATCTATATATTAGCTTATATTGGTGATTAATTGTTTGTAAAATAAAGTTTTCGTTTGATAAATACAATATTATTATTTTTGAAAGAGCAAACTTATAATAATTTACAAATGGATAAAGAAATTGAAAATCTAATAAAACAGATTCACTCAATAGATAATATTAAGGGATCTATAGTGATTACAGGATGCGGTATAAGCTCCTTATCATGGCTTTTTGGTATATCTGGTACATCAAATACCATAATAACCTCTTATGTACCTTATTCTATGAGTTCTCTTAAAGAATTTTTAGGTAAAGAGTTATCAAGTCATGTTAGTGAAGAAGAGGCTATTAATATGGCAAAAGTAGCTTACCAAAATAGTAAAAATCTCACTGATAAAAAAGATGGTATGCATTTATTTGGTCTAGGATGTACAGGTGCTATAAGTACCAATAGAGATCGTAAAGGAGAGGATCGGGCTCACATAGCAATTGCAACAAGAGATTCCTTATCTTATTTTTCTTTATATTTTGATAAATATAACAGAGACAGAATTTCAGAGGATATAATTATTAGTAAACAGATTATAAACTGTATCGCTAAAGCACATGGTATAGAAGAAAATATTCCATTGAACCTATTAGAAAATGAAAAGTTTTATAGATCAGATTAAGTTATTGAGTTATGGGGAATTAGATTATTTTATAGTCGATTCAAACCTTAAGGTGCTAGACTGTGTTGTGGAAAACGCAGCAATTTTATCAGGTTCCTTTAATCCAATTCATCATGGTCATAGAAAATTACTTGATTATTGTTCAAAAAAATATGACAAAAATAAGTATTATGAAATTTCTTTGCTTAATGTCGATAAACCAGAAATAGTTAGTGATGACTTAAGTACTAGGCTAAAAAAATTTAGTGAAGATGAAAAAATAATAATAACAAAGAGTAGTAAATTTGTAGAAAAAGCTACCTTGTTTCCAAATTCATATTTTGTAATTGGCTATGATACTGGATTAAGAATTTTAGATGAATCATATCTTAATAGAGGTGAGTCTCTTGATGATTTGTTCAGTGTTATTGATCAAAAAAAATGTAAATTCATAGTTGCTGGAAGAATAGATGTTACTGGTAAAGAATTTGATAATTTGAAATTAGAAAATTTAAGTTTTACACATAAGAATTTATTTGATCTCATAGAAGAAAAAGATTTTAGAGAAGACGTATCATCTACGGAAAAAAGAAGACAGGATAATTGACTCTAAATAGGAATGATATATAACATATCATTCCTATGTATTTTAGAGATCAAAAAAATTTTTTTTCAGTAGCAGTTTCTGCAGGTTTTCCTTCTCCAGCCGGAGATCTTTTTGCTTCTCAATTAAATCTTCAAGATTATTTAGTAAAAAATCCTAATTCTACTATTTACGTAAGAGTCTCAGGTGATTCTATGTGTGGAGCAGGAATTTTTTCAGGAGATACTCTCATCGTTGATAAATCTATCAATCCTAAAAATACTAGTATAATTTTATGTGTTTTAGATGGAGAATTTTTAGTTAAGAAACTTAATATTAATAATAATTCTACAAAACTTGTTTCAGTGAATAAAAAATATGAACCAATAGTTGTAACCGAGTATAATGATTTTCGTATTTTAGGAGTAGTAGTTGCATCAATTAAGAAGTTCATATGATTTTTTTAGTTGATTGTAATAATTTCTATGTTTCATGTGAAAGATTGTTTCGACCAGAATTACTCTTGTCTCCAGTAATAGTTTTATCAAATAATGATGGTTGTATTATTTCAAGAAGTAACGAGGCTAAACAGCTAGGTTTGAAAATGGGAGAACCTGTTTTCAAGGCAAAAGAAATAATTAATAATAATAACGTTCATGTATTTTCATCAAATTTTGAATTATATGGAGAAATTTCTAATAGAATAATGAGTCAATTGAAAATATTCTCTAATAATTTAGAGGTATATTCTATTGATGAAGCTTTTTTAGAGATAAATAGTGAAGACTATAAAAAGATAGGTCTAAGCATAGTAAAAAATATAAAAAAAACAACAGGAATTCCTGTCTCAGTAGGTATAGCTGAAACCAAAACTCTATCTAAAATTGCTGGAAATATAGCAAAAAAATCTTTGGATAACTGCTTTATGATTGAAAATAATTGTATGGCTAAAAAAATTTTGTCATGTACCCCAATCAAAGATGTATGGGGCTTAGGTAATCAATACTCCAAATTTATGATTAATAATGGCATATCAACAGCTGAAAGTTTTATGAATATGGATAGAAATTGGATACTTAATAAACTTAATATCAATGTACTTAGAACTAGAGATGAACTCCATGGAATTAAGTGTCACAAAGTATATTCATCCTCTAAGCCTAAAAAAAGTATAAGAGTTTCAAGATCTTTTAGGAATGATATAGATAATTATCAACATTTAGAAAAATATGTGAGTGACTTTGCTTTTTTAGCATGTAAAAAATTGAGAAAAGAAAATAAAAGAGTAAAACAACTACAAGTTTTTATATTAACAAATAGATTCAAACAATCACATGATTCCAAATATTTTGGAACTATGTCATATGAATTTTTAGTTTCAACAAACAATTATATTGAGATAATAAAACATTCTCTTCTTTTACTAAGAGATATATTCAAAGATGGATTGAGCTATAAAAAAGCAGGTGTTATTCTCAATCAATTATCACCTGTAGATGAATATCAATCTTCATTTATGATGAATAATATAAAAAAAAATAATGATTTACTAATGGATAAAATTGATTACTTAAATGACAAATTTGGTAATAAAAAAATTATTTTCTCTTCTCAAAATATAAATGATAAATCTAAGATTAGTAAAAAAAAGTTATCTCCAAATTATATGAATTCATGGAATAATATTCTTAACTTGGATATATGATTTATTTGCTTTCTTTGAATATTGCAAAAGATGATGTATATCCATGTAAATATGTTCTATCTCCTATAGGACTTATTTCTCCATTAGAGAAAAATCCTGTTATTGGTGATTTATCGTCAATAATATTTTTGTAGAGATTAATGTCATGATGAGATTCCCCGAGTAGATATTTTCCTCTTCCTACACTAGAAAACATAAGAGTTGATTTGATAATTTCACCATTTTTACTTTCGTATTCAGAAAGCATTTTCTTTAATTCTTCCTGAGCTGCACTTGAATCTCTAAGATGAAATTGAACAATCTGTCCTTCAGTAATAGATTCACCTATTGTTATAGAGCCTGTCTCTTTGTCAATAGAAGATATATTTCTGATCATATATGTTATTTCATCATCGATATTTCCTAATCTATCCATAAGTATTCCTATCTGAAGTGCATTATTCATAACATATTTTTCATCTTCAGGTAAATTGTCATATAGCTTTTTTATAGCAACTATAGGAAGATCATTGTCCAATTCATTTATAACATTATTATTTGCTCGAGTAACTATCATAGGCTCACCTATAGGTCTACAGCTTTGAGCAACAAGTACATCTAGCTCAAAGTTACCAGAAATTAATAATCCAGCACAACCATTAAAGTAAGTCGCATCGTCTATAAATAGCGCGTTTTGTCCTGGTTTACTACCTCCTGAGGCAAGGGCCCCTATAATTTTAGTGTTTGGATATGCAAAGTCTAAACCGTCTAAAACATACTCTGTTCTTACAGAGAAAGGATCAGGGAATAAAACTATAGTTTTGGGGTTTTCTTCATCTGAATTTGTAATTTCTTTCCAGCTTTCTGGAGATTGATCAGGATTAGGAAGATCATTTTGAGTAAAATGAAACGGTTTAAAATTAACATTTGGTAATGATCCAGCAGATAGTGATATTCCAGGTAAATATTCAAATTCTTTCCCTTCTCCAATTACTCCCGAAGCTGAACATCCAACAATTGTTTTGAATGGAATTTTTGATTTTATCTTCTCATTTATAGATTCATAATCAGACGAATGATGCGAAGATATAAAAACAAATCCTAAATCAGGACTTTTTCCATCAAGTTTTTTTATTATTTCCCTTGTTACATCTTCTATTGCTAGTTCTAATGAAGGAGAATTAGATACCGCTGAACACCAATACATAAAATTACCTTTCAAAATGTGATTAGGTTGTATTTTTAGTAAAAAAATACTTATAGATCAAACATATTAAAATCCTACATTAAACGTTTGTATAAAGCCTTTGTATTTTAATACGAGCTTTAACAGGTAAATGAATTATTATTAATTTATGATTAAAAATAGCATTGGTAAAAAAATTTATATTTTTGATAAATTATCCTCAACTATGGATAAATCAAAAGAATTTATAAATAATGGCGTTTCCAATGGAACTGTAATTGTTGCAAGATATCAAACTGAAGGCAGGGGAAGTAACAATAGAAATTGGATTTCAGAAGGTAATGATGCTTTATTTTCAATAATTTTGGACGTAGATAAATCAAAGGTTAACCTTTTGTCTATTGTTAGTGCCTATTCAGTTCTATCTGTGTTGCAAGATATATTAAGCAATGAAGAGATAAATATAAAATGGCCAAATGATGTTTTAGTAAACGGGAAAAAAATTTCTGGAACTCTTATAGAAAATGTTATTCATGGGAATATGGTTAAATCTATAGTTGGTATTGGTATTAATATAAATTCAAGACATGAATCAACTAATAATTTTATTTATCCATCAGTTAGTTTGATGGAGCTTATAGAAAAAGAATTTGATGTATTGACTGTGATAGAAATGTATATTTCTAAGTTTAGTGTTTATTACTCTAAACTAATCAATAATAAAATTGATATAGATAATATTTCAAAAAATCTTTATGGATTAGAAAAAAAAGTTTCATTTAGAACTAATTACCTAAAGACGAAAAATAATTCCAATAATTTATACAAAATTATTAATTTAAATAAAGACGGAACACTTAGAGTAGAAGATAGTAATGGAGAGAAGATTAATTTGAGTGCTTCAGAAATCTCAAACTAAATTGATTTGATAACTGAAGCCAATGCTTCAAGTAAAAAAATAGCAGCTATTGGTGATAAATCAAATCCTCCAGCTTGAGGAAGAACTTTTCTTAATCTTCCTAGTAATGGTTCAGTAATAAGTATTAAGAATTGGACAATTTGATATTCTCGTGAATTGGGGATCCAACTAGATAAAACTCTAAATAAAATAATTATCGAGTAAATATTTATTAAGTTGAATAACAAATCAGACACTTATTTGTCACTCTCTTCTGCTAAATCATTTCCTCTTTGAACAGCCTCTTTCATCATTTCATAAATAAGTTTGTCAATTTCTTTTTTTTCTAATAGGTTGAGCCCTGCTTCTGTAGTGCCTCCCGGTGAAGTTACAGCTTCTCTTAAGTTTTTAGGAGAATTTTCAGTTAAATTAATGAGTTCAGCACTGCCTATGAATGTTTCTATAGCAAGTTTTTTACTAACTTCTTTAGATAAACCAATTTTTTCACCTGCAAAAATAAAAGATTCTAAAATTCTGTATAAAAACCCTGGACCACTTCCAGATAATGCTGTTGATAAGTTAATCATAGATTCATCATCAAGATAGATAGACTTACCAAAAGAGTTCAATGAATTTTCAATTTTATTTTTTTCCATTTCTGAAAGATTGTTTGTTGAATTCCATACGCTTATCCCTTTAGAAATTTGTGCGGGAGTATTAGGCATTATTCTGATTATTTTTTCATGATTTGTACGGTCATTTATTTGATTGATTGTTATTCCAGCCATTATTGAGATAATAATTTGATTTGATCTAAGGTAAGGTTTTATTTCTTTAGCTAAGTATCCGAATGATTGAGGTTTGATACATAACCAAACATATTTATGATCAGATAATTCTTCTGAAATACTATTAGAAAAACGAATTTTTTTAGATGAGTTGTTTTCAGTCTTACTTTGATCAGACTCAATTACCAATATATCCTTAAAAATATTTTTTTTTGAGATCGAGTTGACTATTGCGGATCCCATATTTCCAAATCCAATAAAAACTGAAGTTTCTTCAAAATTCATAATTTAGAATTTTTTGACAGGTTTTGAGCTAATTTTATTGCTTCGATCATACTTGTTGAATCAGCAATATTTTTTCCTGCTATATCGAAAGCTGTACCATGGTCAACAGATGTTCTTATGAAAGGAACTCCTAAGTTTACAGAAATCGATTCTTCAAATCCATAAACTTTTATTGGAATATGCCCTTGGTCGTGGTACATTACAACAACAACATCATGTTTATCATTAATAGCATCATAAAAGATAGAATCTGCAGGATGAGGTCCTGTTACATTTGTTCCTTCATTTTTACATTTTTCAACTGCGGGTAATATTTCTTTTTGTTCAGTATTTCCAATTAATCCTCCATCAGAAGCATGTGGATTTAATGCAGCAACTCCAATTCTAGGTTTATTGAATCCCCACATAGTAAAATGATCATGAGTTAATTTTATGGCTCTTATAACATTTTCTGTTGTTACATAATTACAAGCTTCTGCTAGTGATAAATGTGTTGATAAATGCATGCATCTCAAGGTCCCAGAAACAAGCATAGTTGCAACATAATTTGATTTTGATTTTCTTTTGAAAATTTCTTGATGACCAATATCTGAAAACCCTGACATTTGCCAGCTTTCTTTATTTATGGGCGCTGTACATATTGCATCCACTTTTTTGCTAATTGCAAGGTCAGTTGCTGTCTCTACCCATTCATGTGAAGCATTCCCTGATTCTACAGAATTATCTCCAACTGGAAAATCAATCTCAGAATATTTATTATTATCTAAAATCTGAATTTCTTTGGAGCTTTGGTCATAAGAATCAATTGAATTTATTTGCTTAAAGCTCAATTTTATATCAAGATTTTTAGCAGTTTTTTCAACAGTCTTTGTATCTCCAATTATTATTGGCAAATTTTCTTTATCACCGTATAAGCTACTAATGGCTTTGATTATTACTTCAGGCCCTATACCTGATGGATCACCAAGAGTTATTGCTAGCTTTTCCTTATTATTCATGTATTAACACTTTGAATAACCGCAACTATAGCATTTTTGGCATCCTTCTTCGAATGCAAGAGTCCCAACATCACAATCTGGACAGTTAGGAAGTGGCATATTGTTACTTGGAACACTAACAGTAACTTTTTCTGTTTCTCCAAAATTAAGCATTGAAGACTGGATGTTTTCAGTTTTTGTTACTTTGTTGTCTTCTGAGCTGAAAATTGATTTTTGTGTAGCTTCGCTAAAAATTTCCTTGGTTTCATTTGATACTACTTTATCAAGTACAGTTGCTAGTGCATCAGGAACTGATCGAACTAGTGTTCCTTCATCCCAAGCTGGAATATCTGTAATTCCTCTTAATTGACTTATAACCTCTTTTGGATCTAAGCCTGCTCTTAGACAAAGAGAAGCAACTCTTGAAACAGCTTCAGCCATAGCTGCATCATTTCCTCCAGCTTTTCCGTGAGTAGTAAAAATTTCAAATGGTTTGTTTCCAGCCATGTTTACAGTTACATATAGATTCCCTCTTCCTGTTCTTACTCTGGATGTGATTCCTAGTAATTCTTGGGGCCTATCCATTGGTGTAATGTATCCATTTACTGAACTTTGAGGTAAGAATTCTTCGATATTATCTTCAGAATTATTAAGATCTTCTCTAGATTTATCATTTGATGCATCATGACCAGAAGTTAATACTTCAACTTGTCTTGAACCAGACCTATAAACTGTAATACCTTTACATTTTGTTTCCCAAGCAAGCATGTATGCATTTTCTACATCCTCAATAGTTGCTTCATTAGGGAAATTAATAGTTTTAGAAATACCTGCATCAGTACTCTCTTGGAAAGCGCTTTGCATTAATACATGATAGGTTGGAGAAATATCTCCAGCAGTATGGAATAAGTCTTTTATTGAAGCAGGTACATCCTCTCTATCTAATAGAGAACCTCCATCAGATAAATATTCCATCAATTCTTCAGAATAAATATTATTCAACCTACACATGTTTTCGAAATTTTTATCAACATAAAATAGAGTTTCTCCCTCTAAAATATTATGTTTTCTGTAAGCTAAGGAGAATATAGGCTCAATACCTGATGATGCACCTGCAATCATTGATATTGTTCCTGTAGGAGCTACAGTAAGCCTACAAGCATTCCTTAAGGGTTCTTCTCCATCTTTTTCCATCTTAGAACCTTTCCATTTAGGGAAAGGACCTCTTTCTATAGCAAGATCTCTAGACTCTTTATCAGACTCTTCTTTGAAAAATTCCATTAGTTTTCTAGCAATTTCTACACCAGCTTCAGAGTCATAAGGGATTCCTAGTTTTACAAGCATATCTGCAAATCCCATAACTCCTAGTCCTAGTTTTCTAGTACCAAGATTCATTTCTTCAATTTCAGGGATTGCATACTTGTTTGCGTCAATTACGTTATCTAGAAACCTTGTTGTTAATCTGATTATTTTTGCTAATCTATCCCAGTCTATGGTATTTTCATTTTCAGATTCTATAACAAATTTTCCTACGTCAATTGAACCTAAGTTACAAGATTCATTTGGTAGTAAAGGTTGCTCTCCACATGGATTTGTTGCGGTTATTCTTCCTACGTGTCTAACCGGGCTATTCCTATTTACCTCATCTAAAAAGACCATACCTGGCTCACCATTTGACCAAGCTCCATGAACAATTTTATTAAATACTTCTCTTGCATCTAACTTCCCTGCTTCTATTAATTCACTTTCTGAATCAGCAGGATCTGATTTTACATACAAAGAATATTCTGTACCATCTTTCACTGCTTGCATGAATTCATCAGATGCTCCAACAGAAATATTGAAATTATGAATTTCACCTTCTATTTTTTTACATTCAATAAAATCAAGTATATTTGGATGATGTACGTCCATTACTGCCATATTCGCACCGTCTCTCTTTCCACCTTGGGTTACAAGTGTAGAAACAGAGGATAAATGCTTTAATACAGCAATGGGTCCGCATGCTTTACCATGAGTAGTAGCAATTGGTGTGCCTGTTGGCCTGATCTCTGATAAAGAGAAACCTGTTCCACCTCCAAATTTTTGAACCATTGCGGCATCATGCGCAGCTTTCATTATTCCTTCCATTGAGTCGGTTAGTGGTAGAACAAAACACGCAGATAATGTTCCTGCCCCAGTTCCTGCATTCATAAGAGTTGGAGAGTTTGGAAGAAATTCTAAGCTTGCCATAGATTGGTAAAATAAGTTCTCTATTTGTTTTACTTCTGAATCTTTAAGTCCATAATCTTTCTCGGGTTTAGCTAATGCCTTAGCTACTCTAATAAACATTTGATTAGGAGTTTCAATAATCTCATCATTATCGTCTTTCAATAAATATCTTTTATCTAAAACAACTTTAGCGTTATCACTAATAGGTGCAGGTTCAAAATCTTGATTTGTTTCTCCGTATCTACTAAATTCAAGATTTGTTTTATTGGTTTCTACCATTAGTTTTACTCCTTTTCTTTTTTTACTTTTTTTGTTCTAGGAAACATTTCCATTTGATCTTTTACATTAATAATTTTTTCTGTTTTGAGCTTGTCTATCTCGTCAACAAAACTATCTTCATTTTGAAAGTCTCTATAAACACTAGAAAACCTTATATAACTAACCTTATCTAGCTTTAGAAGCTCGTTCAAAACCATTTGTCCAATCACATTTGATGAGATTTCAGACCCATGATTTTGAAGTAAATTAGTTTCTATGTCTATAGCAATTTTTTCAATCTTTTCATTTGAGATTGGCCTTTTTTTACAAGCAGTAGAAATACTTTTGGTTAGTTTTTCAACAGAAAAAGTTTCTTTTGAATTGTCCCGCTTGATAACATTTAGTAATTGTGAATGAATTTTTTCATAGGTGGTAAATCTTAGTGAGCACATCAAACATTCACGACGTCTTCTAATACCATCCTGTATATATCTAGAGTCTACTACTTTAGATTCTTGGTTATCACAATATGGGCAATTCATAGCTTTAAATCAAAAAAAATGTTCCGCTTTTTTTTCGGGTATAATTAACTATCTACTATTCATTGTGGCTTTGTCAAGCTTCATGCACTACATATTGTGTGATGCTTTTTATCTAAAATAATCTAAAAGTAGTGAAATATGTACAAAAATAAAAATTCAAGTTATCTATTTTCTAAGAAATGGCGGAAGATCTAAGTTGTTTTTGTCATTATTTTGGCTTGAACTATTATCGCTTGATCTTATCTCTGGGCGAGTATTTGTTCTTTCGTTTCTTGATTGTTGAGAGGTTGGATTTAGAGAAGGGAAACCTGTACCAATAAGCGTAATTCTCATCTCGTTATTTAATCTTTCATCTGTTACAGTTCCAAAAATAATATTTGCATCAGGATCCACAACAGATGATATGGTTTGAGATGCTTGCTCTATTTCATTTATTGATAAGTCAGAACCACCTGTTATATTGAACAAGACTCCTTTAGCTCCGTCAATAGTCTGCTCAAGTAGGGGAGATGATAATGCCATTTCTGCAGCTTCTATAGCTTTATCTTCACCTTTTCCTGTACCTATAGCCATCCAAGCTGGGCCGGCATTTTTCATTATTGTTGTAACATCAGCAAAGTCTAAGTTTATTTCCCCAGGAGTAAGTATTAATTCAGCTATTGATTGAACCCCTTGTCTTAGAACATCATCAGCTCTTCTAAATGCCATATCCATCGAAATGTTTGTATCTGAAGCGAGTAAAAGTCTATCATTAGGAACAACAATCAATGTATCACATTGTTCTTCCAGCCTTGACACACCTTCTTCTGCTTGTTTTATCCTTTGAGAACCTTCGAAAGAAAATGGTTTGGTTACGACTCCAACTGTGAGTGCTCCTGAGTCTTTAGCTACGCTAGCAACTACAGGGGCTCCACCAGTACCTGTTCCTCCACCCATTCCAGCAGCAATAAAAACCATATCTTGATTTTGAACTAGTTCTAAAATATGATCCCTGTCTTCTTCATGACAAAGTCTACCTTTTTCTGGATTTCCACCAACTCCCATTCCTCGGGCAAGTCTATCACCAACTCTCAGTTTGCTAGGAACATCTGAGTTTGAAAGAGCTTGTGCGTCTGTATTAATGGTTGCATATTCAATATGAGAGATTTTATTCTTATACATTCTATTGACTGCATTAGAACCACCACCACCAACTCCTACAACAGCTACTCTAGCTTGACCTATATTTTGATCAGAATCTTGTACCAAACTATTTTCCTTTATTTAAGAATATTTTTTATTTTTGTAGATATTATATTTATTTTTTCACTTAACATTTTAACACTAAATTGAAAGTTAGAACCAATTTTTCCTAAAGTCAGACTATTACCGGAGGAAACTTTTGTTGTTTTCGGAGTGTTTTTTGTTGAGCCCATAAGAACATAATCTGTACTTGAAGTGATATTATGACAATAACTTGCTAACGCCATTACTCCCATAGACTCGATAGGTAAATTTTCACCTAGAAATTTTATATTTTTTGAATCTATAAGTCTTGATTTAGCCTGAAAAATATATCTAGATAAAGGAACTATGCCTTCAAGCTTGCTTCCTCCTCCACAGAGTACTATTCTTTCAGGTAAATTTTCAGTTCCTAATTTATCAATTATTTCTTGCCTTATTAAGTTAAATAACTCTATGGCTCTTTCTTTAAGTACCTGCGAAATCTGTCTTTTTGTGATTTCAAATGTTTTACTAGAATCATTCTGTTTTACTATTACTTTTTCTGCAATTCTTTCATTTTCTGGGGTGCAACTAGTTTCCAGCTTTAATTGATTTGCAAAATCTATATTAGTTGAGAAAGCTATTGATAGGTCGGATGTAAATTGATTGCCTCCTACTGGCAAGGAACCTATAAGAACAGGTTTTCCTTTCCTAGAATAGCAATAATCTGTACTTCCAGCTCCAATATCTATTATTAAAGATCCTATTTCTTTTTCGTCTGAATTAAGCAAATAATTAGAAGCTACAATAGATTCTGACGTAATAATATTTGTTCCTAATCCAGCCGATGAAAGAATTTCTTGAGATCTTAAAATATCATCTTCATCAATATTTACATAAAGATTACTAACGCTAAGCTTTTTTGAATGCATTCCTAGAGGATGTCTAATTCCTATCATTCCATCTAATGAGTACTCCAAAGGTATAATATGTGCTGTGCTTTTTGATATAAATGTGTTTATTTTAGGGTTGTTTTTTGTTAGAAGGTTTAATTGATCTTGTGTGATTATTTCACTAGAATCCATATTTTCCATTGAAGAATCAATTATTGCAGAGTTTACAACAGATCCTCCAAAGGAGATATTACATGACATAATTTCGTTATCTACATTTTTGAAATCTCTTACCAAGTTATTTATTTGATTTGTTACAATTTCAGAATTTTCTGAGGTTATCTTTTCTCGTAAAGGTTCGGCATAATTTTTTTCAGAAAAAAATAGAACTTCAATGGTATTTGAAATTTTTTCAGTCAACAATAATTTACTTGAATAAGATCCTATGTCTATAGATAATAATTTAGTCATATTAAATTCTTTCAACAACTCTTAATTTTGCACTTCTGCTTCGCTTATTTGCATCAATTTCACTTTGAGATGGAGAAACTGGCTTTTTTGTTATGATCTTCAATTTTGGAAAATGCCCACAATCACATTCTGGTATATTTGGTGGACAAATACAATATTTTGATTCCTTCTTAAAGAAATTTTTTACTATTCTGTCTTCTAAAGAATGATAAGAAATTACCGCCATCCTTCCCCCAACTCCTAAGATTTCCAAAGATTGTTCTAGGGCCTGAGAAAGAGAATTTAATTCCTCATTAATATAGATCCTCAAGGCCTGAAAAGTTTTTGTTGATGGATTTATTTTATAGTTTGTTTGTCTGATATTTTTTTTGATTAGATCAGAAAGCTCATCAGCATTTGACAAGGGTCTATTTTCAATAATAAGTTTTGCTATTTTTCTTGATTGTCTTTCTTCTCCATATTGGTACAAAATATCCGAAATTTCTGATTCTGAAAAAGTATTAAGGACATCTTGAGCAGTAAGAGTTTGATTGATTGAGAACCTCATATCTAGTGGGGCTTTTCTCCTAAATGAAAACCCTCTAGATTCTTTATCAAGTTGTAATGATGAAACACCCAAGTCAAAAAGAATCCCATGGCAAGGAACAAATTTTGATTTCATAGCTATTTTCTTAATATTTTTAAAATTAGAATTATCGTAAATAAATCTTTCTCCATATTCTTCAAGCCTATTTTTTGATACCTCTATTGCTTCATGATCTGCATCAATCCCTAGCACTTCTCCTCCAGGATTACTTGCTTCTAAGAGACTTTTTGTGTGTCCTCCTTCTCCAAGAGTACAATCAATATATCTTCCACCTGAAGAAACTTCTAAGTACTTTAAAATTTCAGGAACCATAACTGGTATATGCTGTATGTCGATATTTTTCAAAATCAAATTCTACCTCTATGAACCCTTTTTTGAATTCTTTGTATTATCTTTATTTTCTCATTTTTGATTAATTAATTTCAATTGAAGGTAAATGCAGATTTAATTCATTTATAATGAAATTATGAAAAATTTTGTTTCAATAACTTTATCTGACTCAAGGTCTGATGATCCTTCTATTAGAGATAAAAGCGGAGATGTTCTTGTAAGTTTTCTAGTTTCAAATAATTTGAACCTTTACGAAAGAATTTTAATACCTGATGATCCTTCAGAATTAAAGTCAGCTTTGGAAAAATACGTCAATATAGATGACGTTAGCTTAATTGTTACCACAGGTGGTACAGGTATTTCCCAAAGAGATATAACACCTGAAATTACAAATAAATTCTTAGAAAAAAATATACCAGGAATACCTGAATTGATAAGAAATTCTAGTTACGAAAAAATAAAAACATCAATTCTTTATCGTGGTTTGTGTGGAATAGCTAATAATAAAATTATTCTCAACTTACCTGGAAGTCCAGGAGGTGTAAAAGATGGATTAAGCTCTATAATTGAAATTTTACCTCACATGTTTGATCTAATTGATGGTAAACAAGGGCACTAATTAAATGAAAAATATAGATATCATAACTCTTTTCCCTGAAATTATAGAAGGTTATATCTTATCTCAACCTTTCGCAAAAAACATTTCACCTGAAGTAAATATTGAAGCACATCAATTGAGAGATTTTTCACCTTATAAACATCGTCAAGTTGATGATAAACAATATGGTACTGAGCCTGGAATGGTTTTAATGCCAGAACCTTTATCTAATGCTGTAGATTTTATTGAAAAAAAAAGAAAGAACAATTGTTATAAAATCCTATTATCTCCACAAGGAAAATTAATAGATTCAAAACTTATAAATAGTATCTATAAAAAACCTAATTTGATTTTTGTGTGTGGTCGTTATGAAGGAGTTGATGAAAGATTCATTGAAGAAAAAATTGATTTAGAAATTTCTATTGGAGATTTTGTTCTTTCTGGTGGTGAATTACCATCACTTCTTATTTTAGAAGCAATGTCTAGATTTTCTCCTGGTTTTTTGGGTAATGAAAAATCTTTATTAAATGATTCTTTTGGAAATAATTTTAAGTCATCCCTAAAAGGACCAGTTTATACAAAACCAAATGATTACAATGGCAGAAAAGTACCAGAAATTTTATTATCAGGAGATCACAAAAAAATACTAGAATGGAGAAAAGAAATATCTATAGCTAGAACAAAAAAAAGAAGAGATGACCTTATAAATTGAATTTAAAGCCTATACCTTTATAGAACTTAAATGTTATTATAATTACTTCGTGTGATAAAAAAAGTAAATGTATTAGAAATGAACGAAGAAGAAAAAAAATCAGAAGAATCTGCAGCGGAAGAGCCTAAATCAGAAGAACCTGTAGCTGAAGAGCCTAAATCAGAAGAACCTGTAGCTGAAGAACCTGTAGCTGAAGAACCTGTAGCTGAAGAACCTGTAGCTGAAGAACCTGTAGCTGAAGAA
>MDSY01030550.1_pt1 | contig 15539 bp, 14 predicted proteins | sample 811131 | NCBI WGS metagenome assembly MDSY01 (sample SAMN05326643, study PRJNA326480) | marine metagenome | isolation source: seawater | place: Atlantic Ocean: South West | collected 2010
AATCCCAGACCACTTCCAGGCCACTCCCAGACCACTCCCAGACCACTTCCCGACCACATCCCAGACCACTCCTAGACCACTTCCAGACCACATCCCAAACCACTCCCAGGCCACTCCCAGACCACTCCCAGACCACTTCTGGACCACATCCCAGACCACTCCAAGACCACTCCCAAACCAATCCCAGACCGGACCAAACATCACCCAAACGCTCCATCTAATTACCAGGCACGGTGGCGGGGTTTGCGAAGCAGTTAGATACTTGGAATGCATGTACACTTTTCTGCTATGAATAACTTGGCGTGCTGCCAAAGAGTCTCCCGTGCTGACTTGAAAAGCTGGAGCTACTCCAGATTGCCCACTGTTAAAGTAATTTGCCCCGGTAAATGCACATCACAAACATGATGTGATCTGTTGAATTAAATCCCACAGTAAGTGGGATCACACCACAAACGTGATGTTCTTCGAATCATTCGCATCCATATAAATTCTCTGGTTGGAATCTAAGGTCCTACAAAGTCACTAACACATTGACATTACTTGGCCATTAGGCCCATTTAGGCATCTTATCATCTGGGAAAGGTGGAGGCCAATTCCCATAATAGCCTTGAGGAAAACGTCTACGTGATAACAATTTGCTTGCTGCCAGGATTGCATAGACGAACGCCTTGTCGAGAATATAATCGTTCAAGTCGAGCATTCGTTTGATTTGGTAGGCGCCCTGGAACATCTTACAATAGTATGGTCCGAAGCATTCCTTCAAGATGTTGTCCAAAAGTATTGCGCCGTCTCTATCAGTTTGTGATGTCTTCATGCCCGACTGTTCAATCACAGACTGGAATGGGATGCTGCATCTCAAGAAGACGCGGCGCTGCCCCACCAAGGTTGTTGTTGATGCATATTCCTTTGTGAAACTCTTATTGTTGTCCCACAAATGATTCAGGAAGACGACGCGGTCGAAAGAGTGGTCTGCAGATTTTGCTTTCAAAGTCTCTCCAAATTTCAACTGGCCTTCATGTCCCAGCTTTTTCCAGGCATCCATGCATTTCTCTAACACTTCAACTGGAAAGAACATTTGCAACCATTTGCTATGCTCGAAACGAAAATGTTCGAGCTTCTCTGTCTTCACCTGATCTCGCCGATTCTGCATTACCTTGTCGAGGTGCGCATTTCTTCTTTCTATGTTGTCCCTGACTTGGTTGGCTGCTGCCAACTTTGCATCTTCGATCGCCTTGGCTGATTGGAATTCTTCATCTCGTCGCTGCCGTTGCCGTCTTTGGTCTTCTGCTCGTTCGTCTTCGGCTCTCTTTCTGAGCTTCTTCGCCACCTCGTCGGCAGCTGCATATCGTTTCTCCTCATCCTTTCTCATCTGTGCCCGTAGTTTTTTCACCATGCCGTCGTCTCGGTTTTTCTTTGCGTCTGCAAGCAGAACTTCACGGGCTTTGGCGACATCTGCTTCTGCGACAAGGTCTGGCAGCTTGCTGGCCTGGGCTGCGTCACTGGCCTCGTCAGGGCCAGGCATTGATGCATCAAATTCATCGAGTTCGTTATCTGTGTCCTTCTCTTGGTCGTGCTCCTCGTTGGCCTCCTCACCTTCGCTGCTGGCCGACTCCTCCCTCGCTGGTCGTGCTCCTTCAAGGTCGTCGTAGGGATCTACACCAAACGCTTCCAGGCCTTCTTGCAGAGCTTCCTCAACAGAATCCTGCATCTCGATGAGTTTGTATGCCTCTGCCCAATTCTTAGAGAGAATGCCAGACTTTATGGCATCTAGGACGCCAGCCACCTCCCTATCCCGCATGGCTGTGTTGATGACAAGAGAATCTTCTGGTGGAGCCAAGCTCTCCATGACCTGGAGCAAATCGGGGAACACATCCTCTGGTTTGATCGGTCCCTCTTTCGGCATAGTCGGACCGGTTCCAAGGTAGCCTTTCGATGCGACGTTTGCATGGTCAATACTCAACCATGCCGCCTTCGCGATGGAAAGACAAGTCTCACGATCTGTTTTTGGTGTCTTGTGTGGGTTCTTATGAATTTCACCACATCGCCAAACATTTTCCATCTCAATGAGTTTGGCCTGCAACTGTCCGTGCAGGTGCGTGTCGTTGACTTGTGTGAATGGAGTGCACCCGCCTCCATGGAAGATCAAAACATGCCCTTTACGCCTGATCGCCGCCGCCACTTCAGGTGTGAGGTGGCCACTGTACCAATCCAGGATTACCACTATGCTGTCTTCTGGTCGGGTCGCTGTTGGTAAGAACCAATCCAATGCCGTCACCATATCTGCTGATCGATATGATCCGTTCCTTTGTACCTGCACTTTCATGTACGGTGTTAATGTAGGGCTTTTCTCCAAATTCTTGATGATCTCTCCATCAGGTGAGCCCTTGAACAGGACAGCGAACTTCGGGGGGTCAGGCATTTCGGTTCCAGCTGCTTCATGCGACCAAGATGGAACAGAGGTTAGAATGGTGTATCTCTCCTTCATTTGTTTGTAATTCTCTCGCACGAAAGGCTTGTAGCCCCCCTTCACTGCGTAGGTTTTCTTGTGGCCAGCATTGTTGAACCAAGCAGGTTTCTGGTCCAAGCTCAAAAATTTCATCGGGACCCCAGGATGGCACTCCTCCCACAAAGTTCTCAAGCGCCAGATATTGCCGAGGAAGCATTTGACTCGCTTTTTGATTTTCTGATAAGGGACCTTGAGCTTCATGTCTGCAATCTGATAACTGATTCCGTAGCGATGGCGCCAACCTTTGAACCACATTTTGCCAGCCGAACCAGTGAGTTTGGGCACGGAAATTCTTTCGGAGCTCAACCAAATTGCTCTATTCCTAGCCTCGGTCATCAGCAGCGTGGCATCAGCACGACACTTCAATTGCTGCACATGGTCGACGAAATATTGCAGCAAATAGAAGCCTAATCCTCGGCACTTTTCAGCGTTTCGATGCCCTCCATGACGGCGTTTGGCCTTAGGAGCATGCTCACCTCTCATGACTGGGAGCGTCCCCTCGCAAAGCTCTGCAGTACCTGCTTCAGTCGCACCCACGGCAAAAGCGATCAAGCACCGTTTTTCTTTCATCAACAGTCGGCGGCTGAAGGACAGATGCAGTTCATTCATGATGAAATTCTTCCAGAAGAATTTAGGAAGGTTTACGGCATCTTCTTCTTCTTCTTCCGATAAGGGCGCGCCATTGAGACCCCCATCTGATCGACTTGGCTTAGTGTTTTCCTGCTTTTGGGCTATCTTTTTGCAATACTCTCGAGCGAAGTTGGGTCCGCACTTCTGAACCATGTGAAAGTAAATCGTTCGCCCATGTGCAAGCTTTCCCTCGATCGGCATAGATTCCCTGACATACTTGTTGCAGGACAAATCTTTGAGCGCCTTTTTCCTGCTGGATGAAGCCCCCACAGCAGCAGCCAGAATATCTGCAAATGATGACATGGTAAAACTAAATACAAATGAAACTGCACCAGTCTGGAGCCGCAGAATACCCCAATCTTGAGCCCAGACTGAATCATCATGAGCCTCGTAATGAGACTGTAGCAGCTCATCGCTGTTGCAGGACGCATGTGCCAACCTTTTTGATTTCTTGCAAACTCTACATGTACTAATACAGAACCCAATACAGAACTAGATGCACCTCTACAACACTATATAATGGTTACTGTAGCTGGTTTCTCTTTTCAGACAAAGGGCAACTTGGCGTGCAGCCAGTCTATGACTTCAAAAACACCTACAACTAGCTTCTTCTTCTCACCTCAGAATCGTAGTTGCATTGGTTTATCATGCATCCATGACACCACAAACGTGATGCTGAGATGACTAGTACATCACCGGCAACGCAGTTCTATGCAGGCAGTTCTATGCGACTCCGCGTGCTCTTATCTTTGTCGTTGAAATAACGCACTGCATTTCCATAGACATCCTGTCTGGCTTTCTTGAATTCATCCCCTTTGAGCTTTCGGTCAACATGAAATTGCATTCGACGGGCATCTGTCCAGTTCTTTCTTACAGTGACGTTCCAGCACGAGTCTGTTGGAGACCAGCTGACGCAGTCCCTGACCTCTTTCTCCTCGCTGCTGTTGAAAGAGAACGCTTTTTCTTCTGGAACGTCCTTGTTTGCTGTTGACTCGTCCCTTGGCAAAGTGTCCAGTGGCTCCTGGTCCACTGCCGCATTGATTTTCCCGTGAACATATTCCGTCAGGAATTTCACTGTGGCTGGGTCTATGCGAAGGAACATCTCTTTTGCTTTGTTGATGCAGTACACACTGTGCCCTTCTATATCCAGTCTCGAACACAGTTTTGTTTCCACCCTCCTGTGCTTACGTGCTTTCCAGCCTTGGTTTTGGCTTCCCTGCGAATCTTCCTGCTCAGAATCGTCATTCATATGTTTCTTTGGTTTGTGGCTATCTGACTCCCTCCTTTTACGAAGGGCCTGTGTAAAAACTTCTAAGATGACGTTTTTGACCCTTTGGGCGATGTCTCGCGTTTTGCTTCCTGTTTGCACTCTCAGCTTGACAAGATCCAGCAGCCACTGTTCTCTGTTGGAAAGTTTGATCCAGAGCGAGTCATCCTGCATCGGGTATCTTTGGCCGTTCTTCTCTTTCTCAATCGAATATTGCGGCCATAGAGAAATCGCTGCGATCTGATTAGATTTCGCATTCTTACATTTGCATGTGGCTTTGACGAACATAGTCATGTGCTCTTGGCAGCTTCCAGGGATCTTTTCGAGAACCGCGGCAATCAATGGATCTTTGCGTCGCCGATCTTTCTTTTTTTCGGCCTTTTTCTTTTGCTTGCCTCTTTTCGCAACTTTGTTGTTGCTCCTGCTGCCGGCTTGGACATGATCAGCCTTCACCCCTGGCTGATCATCTCTGCGCCTCGAAGGGCCCGCTCCGGGGCTCGATGCCTCGATGTGAAGCGTTTCATCCAGCAGACTGTCATGATCCAATTCACCTTCTCGAATGTCTGTATTATCATCATCATCATCCTCACTATCAGAGAGCACCTCCACCTGCGCCTCCACTGCAAGAGCCTGACCGAACACGCTTGACATTGTGCGTCACTGGTGTAACGAGCGAAGGTCAAGTGCAGTGGATTTTGTTCTTGAGCGAATACACAAGCAACGCAATGAGTACAAGTGCTAGTCAATGATTTCTTCTGGCGAAACAAAGCTCTACACCTTTTTTTGTGCCTTCATGAAGGCCAACGGCTTACTGTATCGTTGCTAACCTTGGCAACCTCAGGAGCCTTGAACACTTGGAACGTGGCCAAAGAAATTGGAGAAGAAGTCGCTATAGCAAAACTATAATCATTTTGGGGAACCAGAATTCAAAGGAAGGGAACATCAAGGTGAGGAACACAGATACACACACAAACACATTGAAGGCAGCAAGTTGCAAGTCCTACAGTACCAGGGTGCCCAAGTATTCACAGACCTAGACCTTCTGGATCTTGTTGTCTGCTGCCCCATGGGAGCCAAGCTTCAGAAATCCAAAATATAATACAATATTCCACAGGATGAGGAACGGGACAAGCAAGTCTTTTTTTTAATGGTCCACTGGACCAAGGGAATCTCTATGATGATGTGGTCCTGCGCAAAATTGGATCCGAACTGGCCTCCTAACATGGCCCTATGATGACACTATGATGAGCAAGGGCATGGAATCCAATTCAAAAAAAACACTGCTGCGCAACAATATTTAGTACAAGTACACTAGCTCACCTTTTTTCATCGCCGAACGCGTAGAATAGTAATACAATACTATTCTAAGTGCGATTCTAACTTGGCTTGCCGCCATCAGACAGCTTTGTGATCACCACTGTCTTGACCAAGTCTTGGCCTGCTTCTTCCAATCTTCAATGCCTTCAGCCTGCTTCCGGTCTTTCCAGCCTTCAGAACCTTGAGCTTTGCAATCTGCAGAATAAGCTTCAGCTTCCCAGCCTGTGGCTTTCCCGCCTTGAGCTTTCCAATCTGCAGAAGGAGCTTCAGCTTCCCAGCCTCTGGCTTTCCCGCCTTCACGACCTTCAGCTTCTGAGCCTGAAGGAGCTGCAGCTTTGTGCTTCTTACCCTTGTGGTCCGTGCAGTGCTCATGCTTGCGCTTGGATGTTGAATGGCAGGAGTCCAAGGACTTGCCACAATTGCTGCAGTGCCAAAGTTCCTTTGTGGAGCCATCATCACAGTCCCTGCAGACCGGCCAATTGAACTTCACGAGACAAAGCGCCCTCTTCAAGAGAACTGTCAACATCTCCATGTCCTCAGGGGTCATCGCATCAGTGATCTCTGCCTTCTTCAGATCACCTCCTGCACTTGAGCTGACACCACAAACGTGATGTGGAGCTGACTCCTGGACCCCAGTGGTCTTAGGCTTGCTCGGCATGGACTTTGCTCTTGGCTTCCCTGACTCCTCAGAAATCAGCAAAGGCTCAATGTCACATCTTTTCTTATCTCTGGCCAGCTTCTGGGGAGTAATGAGCCTTCCTTGGTGTTTCCCTTTTTGATTCACATCTGCACCAGCTTCAAGTAGGAGCTCAATCATCCTGCGGTCACCATGCCAGAGAATTGCCTCATGCAGAGCAGCGTGTTCTGGATCTTGCTGATGAACATGCCAAAGGGCACTTGTTGAGTTTACGTGTGCTCCAACCTGCAGGAGCAAATCGACACAATCGTGGTTGTTATATGCGGCATGGATCTTCAAGAGGCTGTTCAACTCTTCTTGCTTGGGTTGATAACCCGAGCCTTTGGCGCTGAAATGCAGAGCCTTCTTTAAAGCCTCAACATCATTTTGGCTTGCCTCTGGAGACTCAGCGTACACGTGAGTAGGTGGCATTGTGTTCATGGAGAGAGCGCGAAAGTCTCGAGTGCAGGCACGCTGGAGACTTGAACTACAGAATGTGCAAAGAATGGGCAGGGGTGAGAAGGTTCTGGGTGGGATGTGGGTGCGCAAACTTACCTACTGTATCATATGTCAGCAAATATGTATGCCCAATTCATGCGACACTTATGGGCATAACTATTACGATCTGTGAGACATTGACCGCGCTTTGCTTTCCTATTCACACATCTGACCCCAGGAGCATGATTCTTAACTGTTTCTTTTTATATCCAGAAACCAGAATATACTGTCGCAATCATGCACTTGGCTTACTGCCATGGTGTCTATGCTGTCTTCACTGTCGAGGTGTCGTTGATGTCACACTCAAGAGAGCGCCCAGAAGTCATCCCACGGAAGAGAGGGCGTGCTGGAAACCGGCGCACTGGAGACCGACTCCGCTGAGGCCGAGGCTCTGACGTTATTGGTGCCTCTCCATGCTCAGCTTCCTTTGTATGATCCATTGCAAGCTCTGCTGACACTCTCGACGCATTGCCTATTATGTTTACACCCTGGCGCAATGCCCTTGCCCCTGCCAAAGCACCCTGGACTTGTGATATTTCTGCCCCTCCATGCATAGCTTCATTTGCATGGACGACTGCTGTCACCGATATTGCCTCCTGTGTCTCCACTATTGCCTGCTCAAGGCATTTCACATTGAGCGCCAAAGACTCATGTACACCCTTGCACATCATCCTTGCCCCTGCTAAGAGAGACGCAGCATATTGCATTTTCAGATTCCCACATGCACATCCCCCTGGCGTGGTGATGATCCTGACGCAGTCATCTTCTGAAATTAGGCACCTGTCTGATGAAGCTGTGGGCCCATCTGGTGAAGCTGGGCGCCCATCTGGTGAAGCTCGGCGCCCATCTGGTGAAGCTCGGCGCCCATCTGGTGAAACTCGGCGGCCATTTGATGAAGCTGGGGAATCATCTCGTAAAGCTGGGAAGCTATCCATGAGCACTGAAGATTAAGTGAAAAATTCACGAGTTCTGCAGTGAGCGGTAAATCGCTTGCACCTTGTGAGCCATAATATTTATGTGACATTTGCCACAGATTTGAATACAGCACCAACCCTAATACAGTACAATGCCTTAATGACCCTACTGACTCAAGGCAAAAACAAGTAGAGTACTAGTGCTGGATGCAGAGAGAAATTCTTTTCCATTCGTCTGAATAACCCCATTCAGCGAATTCTAAAAGGTTTGACGACAAACGCTCCAGGCCTACTGAAAGCTGTGCACAAGAAATGGGCTTGCTCGTTTCATTGCGCCCCCAAAATAAAAGTAAAATCGCCATGGGGCTCACAATTGCTATAAGTACGCATTATCATCACATTCATGGTCGCTGCAGCAGGCAGAATGTTTCTTCCATTCCTCACACAGTGTGTTCTAACGAAGCCTCCCAAAAGAACTCAAACTTGGCATCCAGATATCGAGCAATGGTGCCTGCTATAATCTTATCTTCTGCGAGCCTGCATAGGAGCAACTGCAAGCCATTTGAATGAGGCGCGAGCCGGGGGCATAAGAGCAACCGCAACCAGTCTGAATGAGGCGGCGCATCTCGTTCATTGCATCTCTTGCACAAGGTGCCTGTGCGCTTAAGGCGCTTCTCACCCTTAGTGACCTTAAGTGCCAAAGAAATGCCATTGCAAGGCGTCAAGAGACCGCAATACAAGCATGGCTGATTAATCAAAGCGAGATGTTGAGGCATCCACAGTGCATTTGGGGATGCTTTTCACAATGATGATTCTTGATCCAAATGCTTCATATGGCACTCTCTTGGAACATGCACCTATAGAATAAAACCAAAATGTATGCGATCACTCTTGCTTTGCTGCCCATGTCACTGGTGTGGCTCATGGAAATTGGTGTGGCTCATGGAAATTCTTCATGGTTTGCCCTCCCGCAGGGACTTGTCAGGTGCCACTGTCGTCATAGTCACTGTCCTCTTGGCACTCTATGCATACCTGCCTACCAACCCCATGAATCCCTGTAGTTATCGTGCTAGTATCAGGAGTGGGAATGGGCAGAGGTAAAAAGGTTTTAAGTGGGATGCGGTGGGCACTGCCCTGCACCGCCTGGAATCTCAATACTGAGCGTTACTACTAGTAATACAATCCATGAGACCTACTCGAACTGCTCACTCCAGGCGCATGGCTTGCAACTGAGTTTGCATGACTTGCAACTGGTTTTGCATGATTGGATCCAAAAAACAATTGTTGACACCAAAGACAACTAGGCAGCATGGAAATTTCGCGCTATGTGCGAATTAAAAGCCACCCAACTAAAAGCCCCGCTGGAAAACGATTCGACTGATGTGACCCACAACATTACGCCCCACCTAGAGAAGAGCATGTCATGCAAGCCGTTGCATCATCATCAGGCCAACACCAGGAACTGCAGCCTTTTCCAACCCATTTGCCACACTTTGGACACTCTATCCATGAGGATGGACGGCACTCCTGACACCTTTGGCATCTACCATACCTCTTTTTGGTTTCATGGACTTTCCGGATCTTGGAATGAAGAAGAACATCAATTGCAGAGTTCCCCAGGCTTGACAGCGCATCTCCAAGCTGCAATTTTGTGCCATTCATGAAGAGCTGAACTTGGTACAAGTCATGGTAGTCATCCCAATCGGTGGCAAGGAGGCCTTCCCTCTGACACCATCTACCTGCAACAAACTTCAGATCTTTGATAGTGGCATTGACATCCAGCTTCATACGCACGGTCTTCGCTTTACCTGTGAATAGTAATCGCAGCGTTGTCTCAAATAAGAAAACTTCTGGATCTGGTGGCAGGTACTTGTACCTATGATCAATCATTCAGCCGAGGCGATGTGCAACTAGGCCTAGGAGGAGCTCAGATTGACTACAGTACCAGTAAAGTGTTGATAAGAGCCGAAAAGTAAGATCGTATGACAAAACTTCCACTCTGTCACAAAATTTACTCTTCCATGGTCACTGGAGACAAAAATTGGACTCTAATACAATACCATACAAGTACAAGCCATACCTGAGGACGGTGATACTGCTCTGTGACGAAACGTCCCGTGTGAAACTACTCTGACATGAACCTTCACATGCAAATACTAATGCACCAATCTTTGCAGCGATTGTGACACAAGGGACCTACAGTACAATGGTTCCTGCACATAGAGAGCAGGGTTGAACTATAAAGTTGAAGAACTGATGTGGAGATGTGTACACCACAAACGTGATGTGTGCAGGCACATGCCCACATGACTTACCTATGGGTGCATAGGTTGCAAAAGCTCATATCTGAGGAATCCTGTTGCATTCTCGCACCAATTCTCTCCAACTTCTGCCATGATCCATCAATGCATAGACCCGTGGCGAAGGGTCGAGAGTTTGTAACACCCAACAACACACATAGATGGATCTGACATAGCGGTCTAGCCAAGCTGCTATTCTTAATAGCCTTGGACCATCACAAAAAGCCGAATGGAAGTAGCGATTCAGATCCGGCTCCTGGCCAGTCCTGTACAAAAAGGCAAGGCCTAGAATGCCTTCGCATATATCGCCCCAAGTGTCTTCACTCCAAGGTAATGCGTATACAAAGGAACGATGTAGTTTTCGCATGCTCGTCTTGTAGACCCAGTTTCCAGGATCGAAATAACCATATGGATACAGGCGCTTCTCGGCGGAGCAAAAGGGGATCTCCGAAGCCTGTGGAATCATTTTCCATCTCCCCTTGACTGCAGAAATGGCACCCTTATAACTGAATCTCTTGCGGTCATCATAAGAGAGCTTCTGCATCCATCCATGAATGAAGTCCTCAAAGCACTCCCTGTTTTCCCAGAGAAGTTCCCTTTCGCGTCGTATTCTTCTCATCTCTTCATAAGCAGCATTCAGGTCCTCTATGCTTGCGCGCCGATTACTGTTCGGGGTAGAAGAGCACACCTTGCAGCAATTGAACTCTGACGTTATTTGCTTCCAAGAATCCCATTGAGAATCCTTCCATTGGCTATGTGGGTGGTCATTGTCGCAGAAGTTGCAACGCATTGCTTGGAACAATCGCCACTGTGAGGCTGAGCAAAAGAGTATGGATGCATTAGGCACAGACTCAGCTCGTTGATTTGAACCAATATCCAAGGGTGGGTGAAGGGGTGGGGGAAGTATGGAACCAAACTTTCAACACATGATGAAGTTGTGACACTGCAAAGGAATGTATTTTCACACACAGGCTGACTACTATGGCTCGACACGAACTTGGCTGACTACCACGGAAGCGAAGGACTCTGCCCTCTCAAAGCTTTTGCTTTCAAAAATGGCGGAATGCCCCTTACCACCAAAGTTGTTGCGCTTTCGCTTTCGCTTTCGCCTTCGCAGCGTTCCAGCGATCATGCCCGCGCTGCGCACGAGCGTGTCTTCCCCTCCCTCGTCTGCTGGGACTTAATCCAAAGTGCATAGCAAGCGGACGATGTTCGCTCTCGTCCACCCAAGTCCATTTTTTGAATTCAGTGTCCTTGCCAGGCGGTTTGGGGCCAGCACTGAAGATGCACATGCAATCCTTCCACGTTGGATGATGTTGGACTGCGTGAAGGTCGATTCTGAGTTCCTGAAGGTCTTCCTGCATTTGAGGAGCAGCCATATTGAAATCTCCAATTAGAAGGTGAGCCTGGTGCGTCACAATCACCTCTGCAATCGAATACAAGACTTCAAAATATTTCTCCAAATGACCTACTCCTTCATGGGGAATGAATGCCTTAGCTGTGTTGTGATGAAAATGCACGTTGCATATCACCAGTGAAGTACCATGGGGTAAATCAACTTTAGCGACCATGAGCGGTGTGCAGCTGTTGCGCTTAGCTTTGATAACGCGTGCATCTAACAGAGTGACTGCAGAGATTGAGGACTTGCGGCCTAGAATAGCCAAGCCACTGCCATCAGGACCTGAGCAAACATGAAACTCGGAAAGATTGTCCATGCCTATGAAATTTTCCGCATGTTCCTGCAATACCACGATATGTGCTGGAAACTTGAACAAGAGATCCCGAATAGAATCATTCTTCCAAGATTTCCTGCGACGTCCTCCATAGTTGTGCACCAAGATTGAAGTCCATCCTTGTCTACCCCACCACGCTTCGCCATTACTGTATGTACCCCACCAAGGGCGTGGTTTCCTCCAATGGCGAGTGAAAGTTCCTACCATGACCGGAGGAAGATATATCACTGAGTAGGCTCGTGAAAAAGAGTCTGCTGCTTGAACCCAACAAATAAGACCGTTTGTCAAGACTTTCTTCTTTCTGCTTGCTGTTGATCCGATCGAATTGAGGTTTGAACAAATAATTAAGAGGCAGAAAACCATTCATGGCGCTGAGCCTGCTGGGCCTAGTTGGCCAGTGCCTGCTGTTGTTTTGTCGGACACAACTTTGTTGGACACAGCTCTACACACACCACAAACATGGTGTCGAGATGACTGACGGTTCTTACACCACAAACGTGATGTGGAGATGCCTGACAAAACTTGCCCAAAACGAAACAGAAGAAAGCAGGTTTGCGCAGTTTCTGAAAATATGTATTGACGGCTTCCTTCTCATTACTGCAGGCTCCCAGCTGCTTGCTGATGGTCACAGTCGTGAGAGAATCGTCGAGATAGTGACACAGACTCACTTTATTGGATGTGTGCAGAATCGTTCGCAATACCTACCGCAAGGGATCCGAAAATACAAAAAAAATGGCCCACGGCCATAGATAAGTGAAGATCCAGTCCCACGATAGGGATACACAGGATCCATAGGGCATGGGGTGAATGGTCTGGCAGTAGCTGGGCGGCACTTCCGGACAATTTCAGCGGCATGGGCATGGACTTTGTGAGCAGCGGCATGGGCACAGACTTTGTGACTGGCAACAGTGTTCGCCAGCCTCAATGCATATTCTGCAACTGCGTCTGGTTCCGCATTCTGTTTTTCACCTCAACCTTGGTGAAAGTCCAGTGTTGGGGCTGCAGCTTTTTTTCAAGTGTTGCATTTCAAAAATTTTCCCGATTTCTATTGACACTTAACTGAAGTGCTGCAGCATGGAAAGATGTGCTGGGGTTAGGTGGCAAATATAGGTTGTCCGGGATTTCCCCTGCCCATCCCACCCAAGAGAAAAAAGCACATCGTGAGGTCCAGGACCCCCCTTGCCCATCGCCTACTTAGTTGCCCTACTTGTACTACTTGTTTGAACTGCTGAAGCATGCGACCGACTTGAGCCATAGGCTGCCATCATGCGCGGCGAATTTCGGGCGCTTGGGCATGTTGCTTCCAAGCAAGCCCTGCACTCAGAATGCATTTGGCTAAACCTAATTGATTTGCAGTTTTGGAATCGCGAAAAGTTGATGAAACATGTCATGGGGCTTGGAAGCGATGTGCATGAGAGCGGGAAATCTTAAGACGCGGCATATGAAGTGAATCTCTGCTTGTGCCTGGAGTCACCAGCATGCACGCACCACATTCCATTTTGCGCTTGGCTCACTGCCATGACTCTCAAAAATCCCTTGCTCAGGGTGTCGCACACTTATCAGGAGCTGGAAAAAGTATCCACTGCAGAGCAACCTATGCTACACACAAAAGTCACAGACTTCGCGATCTTGAATGATAGAACGACTACAAATAAAAAACAGTACAGTGCAGTACAGTTCTATACTTGCCTGATGTGCTCTTTCGAAGTCAGGTACTGTACTCTCTGGACTGGTAAATGCTTCTGCTGGCAACTAAACTCGCCAAAATCTGTTACTGTAGGGTCCGGAACAGCAAGTGGACACAGTACCGACACAGCAAGTGGACACAACCAAGTCTTCTAACCATCTAGGCTTTCATGTCCACGCCCAACGCTTTCATGTCAACGCCCTGGGCCTACAATTCACAGACCAATCTCCAAATGTTCCTGGATCAATGCACCAGGTGGTGTAGCAGGCGCCATCGGCGGTGCACAAGACGCTGTGGCACCATGCAAATCTTCCTTGAATGTGAATACACCAGGTGGTGTAGGAGGCGCCATCCGAGGCGGTGTACAAGGCGCTGTCTCAGGAGGTGCTGTCTGTGGTGGTTGCAAGGGTGCTTTGAATGCACCAGGTGGTGTAGGAGGCACCATCTGAGACGGCGTAGCAGGCGCCGTCTCAGGTGGCGCCGTCTGAGGTGGTGGTGGTGGTGGCAAGGTTCGTGGCCTCAGAGGTGGTGGCAAGGTTGGTCTCCTCAGAGGTGGTGGCAAATGTGCTTTGCTTTGTTGTCTCGCTTTGCTTTGAGGCTGCATGAAGACGCATGGTACTGGTGGTCCTGCTGCTAATGGTGGCAAGGGCACTGCTGCTTGGATGGGTGATGATGGCGAAGGTGCTGCCAAAGGTGCGGGTGGATGCACTAGTTTTAATAGTTTTAATAGGCCGTTGTTGACGAGCTGCTGCTGAACGAATCTGTTGAATTGCGGTGTCATTCTTCTTTTGCAAAAGCTTGCCTTTGGTCTCAACAGCGAATTTTTGGCTCCATGTTTACCCCACGCGATCAACTTGACTTGCGGTGGTGCTGCTGTCTTTGGAACCACCATGGAGGACCTCGAAGATGGTGGTGGTGGCGCCTTTCTAACCAACAAGCGGACGCTCAAAGATGGTGCTGGTGCGCTTGCCTTGCCTGCCGTAGTATCTGATACATCCAACAAATTGGTTGTGCATGCCCAGGTCTGCTGTGATGCTTTTGACTTAGTGCAGGATCCAGACTTAAAAAAGGAAGCAGCTTGGAGACTACCTGCGAATTGCGACTTGGAGACTGCTCGTGGCATTGTTGTCTCAAACATGGTTTTCTCTGAGACGAAGGGAAGACCTGCGAGGTGAGGTTCCCTAAATAGATTGAGCCATAATAGAACAACCGAAATGAAGTTTGAAGTTGTTGGAAGGAATGGCGATGCCAGGGTTGCTGTGGGATGAGAACTCAAGCTGCTGAAACAGTGCATGAATTTTGGCGCGCTCGAGGCTGGTTGATTTGCACCCATGCTAATTACGGTCGCACTTGGCTCACCGCCAGGGACACAAAAGCACATCTAAGAATGAGCTGGTATACCAGTCCAATACCAGCCCCGCTGGTACTACTCATAGCTGTGAACCCTAGTCCAAGACAATAATAGTAACGTGACTTTGCCTCCTTGTGAAATTAAGCCTAATTTGCTTACAAGAGTCAGCTTTACTCTTTGGAAGGAGCTGTGGAAAACATTGGGACGTTTCTTGCCATTCCCGTTTTAGGGATTTGGCATCGCCAATGCTTTGAAGGTAGGCAGTCAATAATTTCTGGCAAAACTTTCGTGGGTAGGCCTGAGAAGACTTGAGGCTCACGCCTCCATTAATCCATTTGCCTACCTTGCGAAATGGTGCAATACTAAGCTTGGGTCCTGCTCATGGTGTGTTCACACAACATTTCCCCATGACTCTGCCCCCAGCCACCCCAACCCAAAATCCAATTTCGGGCCTACGCCCTAGACTCCAGGGCCTGGAAGATCATAGACCCTTGGGCCTATGCCCTTAGCCCCTCATTGGGATGTTGTTGGAAATGGATGGGACAGCCTCTTTCCAAAGCCGAGGGGCGCATATGCATGAGACTAGGCACAGTAGATGCCAAGCCGAGGGGTGCATATGAATGAGACTAGGCACAGTAGAGATCTCTTAGCAAAGGTTAG